>Ga0256406_1000074_pt1 | contig 174564 bp, 147 predicted proteins | sample RumenRJG_03DNA_FD_185986 | JGI IMG/M metagenome (GOLD analysis project Ga0256406, IMG submission 185986) | Bovine rumen microbial communities from Lethbridge, Alberta, Canada - RJG_03 | ecosystem: Host-associated > Mammals > Digestive system > Stomach > Rumen | place: Canada: Alberta... | reverse complement strand
CGGTATCGCCAATAAAGCAACCGGCAAATCCATCACAAACGATGCTGCTACGATTACGAATACCGGCACCACCAGCGTGACAAATCAGGTTGGCAATAACAAAGTCCTCGTTGATACCACCCATGTACAGTCCGCATTTGGAGATACCATCTACACCACCTGGGATGAAAGCGGTATCACAAACAATGCAACGGATAAGACCGTAGCAACCAATGCCAAGAATATCCAGAACACCGCAACCGGTGATATCAGCAACATTGCTTCCAATGGCACAATCAGTAATGAAGCGAAGACCATTTCCAACAAAGCTGATGAAGCGTTGACCAATGATGCAAAAACCATTACCAATACGGCCAGTGAATCTGTAACCACCCAGATTGGAGACGGTTCGGAAGTGCAGAGCGTGATGAATGGAGGCGGTATCGCCAATAAAGCAACCGGCAAATCCATCACAAACGATGCTGCTACGATTACGAATACCGGCACCACCAGCGTGACAAATCAGGTTGGCAATAACAAAGTCCTCGTTGATACCACCCATGTACAGTCCGCATTTGGAGATACCATCTACACCACCTGGGATGAAAGCGGTATCACAAACAATGCAACGGATAAGACCGTAGCAACCAATGCCAAGAATATCCAGAACACCGCAACCGGTGATATTACCAACACAGCATCCAATGGCACCATCACCAATGACGCCAAGACCCTGCTCAACAAGGCTTCCGAGTCCATCACCGACAAAGTAGGTGACAATGTAGAGCGGACCATGACCACCAAGAAGATTTCCGAATCTGTCAAGGATGGCACCAAGAGCAATACCTTCACCAAGACCTATGATAAGGATATCAACGTAGTCACCGATGGCACCAATACCAGCACAGAAAGCCAGCTGGCTGACAGCGTGAATACATCCCTCAAGAACGGAACCCAGTCGCTCAACAATACGAAGACCGTGACCGAGGATGTAACCAAGGTGACTGACAAGAACACCGGTGCCTTCTCCAGCTCCAGCCAGAAGGCGGACAGCATTACAAGCACGGTGAAGGATACGGAAAAAGGTACGATTTCCGAAAGAAGCCAGACTGTTTTCCAGGTACAGGACAAGGTTGGTACAACCACTGTCACCACTACCGATGGCTTGACCAAACTGACCAATGAAGCTGGTACACATAAGACACAGATGGATTTCGCTGAAGTCCTGAAAGACCTGGGCGTTCGTGGAAATGCAACGGTGGATAAGAAGCTCACTGTAAAAGGCGATTCTGACCTGCAGGGCAACGCAACTGTTGGAAAGGACCTGGCAGTGAAAGGCAACACCAAGCTGGATGGCACCCTGGAAGTAGTCGGCAAGTCCACATTCAAGGACGACGTCACCATGGAAAAGAACCTGGATGTCAAAGGAACAACAACCACTGATACGCTCAAGGTAACCGGTTCTTCCGAATTTGATGGCAAGGCTACATTCAATGATATTGTAACTATGAACAAGGGCCTTTCCGTCACCGGCGGTGTAACAGCAGATACAGTAACCGCTGATTCCTACAAGGTGGGAGACAAGACCTACATCGATAAAGATGGTATCAATGCGAATAACCAGGTTATCAGAAATGTAGGCCAGGGCAATATCTCCGAAGGCTCCACCGATGCCGTTTCCGGCGGCCAGCTCTATGAGACCAATACCAGAGTTTCCGGACTGGAAACCCGTATGGGCACCGTGGAAACCAGAGTGGATAAACTGGACAACAAGATCGACAAGGTAGGCGCCAACGCCGCAGCTATGGCAAACCTGCACCCGCTGGAATTCGATGAAGACTCCAAGTGGAATGTGGCAGCAGCAGTAGGCAGCTCCGGCAGCGAAACTGCCAGTGCGGTAGGCGTATTCTATCGGCCTAATGAAAACGTGATGGTCAATGCCTCCGCTGCCATGGGCACCGGTGAGAATATGTTCGGCGGCGGCGTATCCCTCCGTCTCGGTCACGGCGGCAACAAAGCCAAAGAGGCACAGATGAAGGCAGCTGCAGCAGAAAATAAGGAACTCCGTGCTAAAGTGGACGACCTCACCGCCCGCATGGACGCACTCCTCTCCGTACTGAATCCCAACATGTCCAAAGATTTCCCTGATGTGCCGGAAAACCACTGGGCCTACGAAGCCGTTTCCCGCCTGGCAGGCAATGGCATCGTGGAAGGCTATGAAGACGGCAAGTACCACGGAGAACGGCAGATGACCCGCTATGAAATGGCAGAAATCATCTACAACGCCCTCTCCAAAGGCGCTAAGGCGGAAAAGAAACTGGTTGAAGAATTCCGCCCCGAACTCCAGGCCATGGCAGCCCAGAAAAAAGCCTAGCCTCACCAATCACTCCTCCTTCATCCCTCCAAGCCGGATGACTGCTAATATGAAGGACAGTGATATGAGGATATAATCCCTGCCCCTTCCCCCCGGAGGGGAAAGGGATCATAAACCCCCGGGACGAAAGTCCCGGGGGTTTTGCGATGGGATTGTGTTGCGAGGAAATGCACCCCTTTTGGTGGCTGGCGCCACCACCTTTCCCCCGGCGGGGGGACTTTATTCTTCGCTATGCGTTGAGCGGCTTAAGTCAGCACTAAGGTAAGGGGAGAGCAAATCTCCCCCACCGGGGGAGATGCCGCAGGCAGAAGGGGTGCATTTCCAACGGGCCGAAGGCCCGGTTGTTTGGTTTTTCTTGCTAAAGGCATATAGGGTTTAAGATTGGTTTTCCTTTAGCTCTTCCATCCTTTTCTTTACAATCAAATCAATCATGATGCGGACGCCGTCGAAGCGGTGGTGGATATCACTGTTGGAGAAGCGGAGGACAGCAATGCCTTCTTTTTCTATATGTTTTGTGCGCCACTGGTCATAGCTCCTGCCGTAATCGGTGTAATGCTGAGAGCCGTCGATTTCTATGGCCAATCTGGCTTGATGACAGTAAAAGTCAAGGATAAAAGGGGCCTGTATCTGTTGACGGCGAAATTTGACAGGATAGGAGCGGAGGTATTGGTACCAGAGTTTCTTCTCCTCCGGAGTCATCCCTTTTCGCAGGGAGGCAGCTCTGACTTTTAAGGTGCGGTTCAAAGGGGGATTGTTCATAAGGGACTCCTTGATGGAGAAATGATATAGAAGCAGGAAACAGTGGGAATCATTTCAAGGAACAACCGATGGGGCGGGAAAACTGTACAACCGGGCTTTCGCCCGTAGGGAAACCATACAACCGCCCTGGCGGGCGAGGAAATGCACCCCTTTTGGTGGCTGGCGCCACCACCTTCCCCCCCGGCGGGGGGACTTTATTCTTCGCTATGCGTTGAGCGGCTTAAGTCAGCACTAAGGTAAGGGGAGAGCAAATCTCCCCCACCGGGGGAGATGCCGCAGGCAGAAGGGGTGCATTTCCAACGGGCCGAAGGCCCGGTTGTTTGGTTTTTCATTCCGCAAAGCGGAATTGCAAACTCATTGCTCCCTGAGCGAAGCGATGCACAGCGAACATGATTTGCACTATGCGAACTGGATTTGTAAGGGAGCGTCAGCGACCTGAAAATCCAGTGAGTTAGTGACAGCAGTGGTTGAAGGAGCACTAGCGACGCACAAATCATAGTGGGTCGTTTCCTCTGTGGGGGCGAGGGTTGTTGTAGGGCGCCTCTAAATTATAGAAGGCGCCCTCTTATGATAAAAACCTTTACAACCGGGCTTCGCCCGTGGAAAAACCATACAACCGCCCTGCGGGCGAGGAAATGCACCCCTTTTGGTGGCTGGCGCCCCCACCTTCCCCCCGGTGGGGGGACTTTATTCTTCGCTATGCGTTGAGCTGCTTAAGTCAGCACTAAGGTAAGGGGAGAGCAAATCTCCCCCACCGGGGGAGATGCCACAGGCAGAAGGGGTGCATTTCCAACGGGCCGAAGGCCCGGTTGTTTGGTTTTTCATTCCGCAAAGCGGAATTACAAACTCATTGCCCCCTGAGCGAAGCGAACATAACCCGCCGACGGCAATCCACAACCCTCGGGGCAAAGCCCCGTCAACCCTCACGCCGAAGGTGTGCTATAATAAAAATCAAATCAGTTGATTAGGAGGCTGTCATGTCACAGAGTGCAATGCAGGAAATCACCTGCCCCAAGTGCGGGAAGAAACATTCCTTTCAGGTTTGGGACAGTATCAATACCCTTGAATTTCCGGAAATGAAAGAGAAGGTCAGGAACGACGAAGCTTTCCGCTACCGCTGCCCTGACTGCGGTGCCACGGCTCTTTTGAATTACAATTTCCTTTATCACGAGCAGGAGGACAAAATCCTGATTTTTGTGGATGCCGACGGTTCTTCCTATGGGGATATGGAAAAGATTCTGAAGCAGAGAGGCAATGCGTTTGACGGGTACCGGAAGCGCATCGTCCTTTCCTATAACGATTTCAAGGAAAAGCTCCTGATTTTCGATGCAGGGCTGGATGACCGGATTGTGGAAATCATTAAGTCTTCCATTTGGGACAATGTGGAGGAACGGTACAAGGATAAGCACATTGATGAAATCTACTTCGCCACCAACGAAGACGGGGAGAATGGATTCCTTTTCCGGAAAGAAGGTCACATGGTGGCGTCCATGGAGTTTGACAAGGCTCTTTACAATGCCATCAAAGAAGCGGCCCTTTCCCGTATCGATGCCATTTCCAGAGATGATCTCATTATCGATAGAAATTGGGCCAAAACCATTGTAGCCCGTCTGGGATAAATCATGGAAAAATACAAAAAGGCTGTGAAGAAATGTAAATCATTTCTTCACAGCCTTTTTGCGTGGCAATTTCTGTGTGCAGGGGGAAAATACCTGCAGGACGATCGGAAAGGGAGTGCAAAGCCGCCGAAGGCGTGTCCAAAGGCGTCATCCGACATCGTCATCTCGAGCGGGACTGCGTGCCGGTATGGGTGGTAAAGACTTTAGGCAATATGAAGCTCTGAGTCGAGAGATCTCCTGCTCCAATGCTTCATGAACCATGGTGGAGTGAGATTTCTCCACTCCGCTTCGCTTCGGTCGAAATGACGATAGGGGTGCCCGCCGCCACCGTCATCTCGAGCGGAGGATTTATGAGAAGATTGTCTCGCAGTGTTTTATCCTGCCTCCTGAATAGGGGTGGCAAGGGAACACGATTCGTAAGGAAGCGAAGCGACCTGAGAATCGTGTAACACGCTTTCCCGTGGAGAAGTCCGACACAGCCGGATAGGGGGTGGCGAACGTAGTGAGCCAATCACCGGAATGCTTATCATGCCATATGACACAGAAAGCCAATCCCGTAACGCTGACTTTATGTTCATCGCCCGATAGGGCGATACCACAACCCTCGGCCCGAAGGGCCGTCAAACTTAAGAACCTTACGAACCCTCGGGGCAAAGCCCCGTCAACCCTCGCGCCAAAGGCGCGTCCCCTTGATTGACATCCCCTGCCGGTATCCCCTATAATAGCTACAGTACTAAAAAAACCAAATCAGTACTGGGAGGAAAAATGAAAGACAGGCTTGTGCAGGCGACGCTGGAAGAAATGAAATCGCGATCGCTGAAGTTTACCATGGATGATCTGGCAAGGAAACTCCATGTCAGCAAAAGTTCCATTTATAAGATGGTGGAGTCCAAGGAGGATCTGGTGCGTCTGGTGATGCACTGGGCCATGGAACGGTTTGACCGGAAAGCGGAGACTCTGCTTCATGGAGAGGGGCCGGTGAACAGACGGCTCATGGCGTTCTGCGGCCTTTTCTTTGATACCTTCTGGTACCTGCCGGATGCGGTGAATGAGGATCTGGAATCCAGGTATGAGGATATCTGGAAGGAATGGGAGAGCTACCGGGAGTCGAAGTTTGATGATATGGTGGCACTTCTGAAGGAAGGCGTGGATAAAGGGGAGTACCGGAAGGTGAATCTTCCGGTGGTACGGCAGTGTGTATTCTACGCGGCCCAGGGTCTCACGGATCCTGCCTTCCTTCGTGAAATGAATATGACCGGCAAAGATGTGCTGGAGATTCTGGAAGATATTATGCTGAAAGGTTTGGAAAAGCAGGACCATGTACAAGGTCCTGCAGCACCTGTGAAAGAGGGGGAGAAGTCGAGATGAGGAACTGGAAGAAATGGGTGTGCCTCACGGCAGCGGGTATGGCATTTTTCATGGCCAGCTGCGGTAAAGAAGCCGCCGTATCTACAGAAGCGCCGCTGGTGAAGACGGTGGTGGCAGGAGAAGCAGCCAAAGGGGAAAAGACAAGTTTCTCCGGTACGGTGCATGGGTATTTCGAATCTCCTCTGGCTTTCCAGACAGGAGGACGCATTATGGCCCGGTATGTAGACCAGGGCCAGCGGGTGAGCGCCGGCGATGCACTGATGAAGGTGGATTCCAAGGATGCCGAGGAGCAGGTGGCTTCCGCCCAAAGTGCGGTCATTGCGTCCCGGGCTAAGGCGGACCTGGCCTATTCTACGCTGGCCCGCTATGAAAAGCTTCACGCTGCCAATGCCATTTCCGACTTGAATATGGACCAGGTGAGGAACCAGGCCCAGCTGGCCCAGGCGGAGCTGGATTCTTCGGAGGCCACCCTTTCCCGGGCAGAGAATAATCTGGGCTTTACCCTGCTCACGGCAGACCGGGACGGCGTCATCGGTTCCACTCTCTATGAGGTGGGCCAGGTGGTGGCTGCCGGTACGCCGGTGGTGACCATTATTGATGATTCCAGACTGGATGTGCATATTTCCCTGACGGAAAAGCAGTACCGCTCCTATGGTGTAGGTACGCCGGCTACCGTGACCTTCTGGGCCCTGCCCGGTGTGACGGTGGAAGGGACGGTGCGTGATGTGGCAGCCGCTCCCAATTCCCAGACCGGCACCTATGATGCCAAGGTGACCCTGGTGGATCCGCCGGACACCGTGGCTGTAGGCATGACGGCAGAAGTGAAATTCGGCAGTCAGAAGGACAGTCAGGGATTCATGATACCGCTGTCGGCCATGGCTTCCCAGAAAGAGAATCCTTCCGTATGGGTCGTAAAGGACGGCAAAGTTCATCTGGTGCCGGTAACGGTGGGCCGGTACGGCGATGATACCGTGGAAATCACCGGCGGCCTTTCCCGGGGGGATCGCATCGTTTCCGCCGGCGCTTCCAAGCTGTCGGAAGGTGAAGAGGTGAGGACATGAAAAGACTGAATCTGGCGGAATGGGCCATCTGCCATAGACAGATTATTTATTTCTTCATCATTTCCATTATCATTGGCGGCGTATTTTCCTATTTCCGGCTGGGCCGCAGTGAAGATCCGAATTTCACAATCCGTGAAATGGTGGTGGCCGCTGCCTGGCCGGGGGCTACGGCAGAGCAGATTACAGACCAGGTCACCTATCCTCTGGAGCGGAAGCTCCAGGACACCAAGGGCCTGGACTATATCAAGTCCTTCACCCATGACGGCAAAACGGTCATTTATGTGGACTTGAAGGATGAAGTACCTGCATCGGAAGTGAAGCAGCGCTGGCACGATGTGCGAAACGCCATTACCGATGTGTGGGGCGATATGCCTGCCGGCGTCGTAGGGCCGGTGATTAACGACCGCTTTGATGATGTGTACGGCTCTATTTACGCTTTAACCGGCGATGATTACAGCTATGAGGAAAAGCGCAGGTATGCGGAAAATATCCGCCGGCAGCTGGTGCTGGTGCCGGACGTGCAGCAGGTGAAGCTCCTGGGCGTACAGGAGCAGATGATTTATGTGGAAATGGACCAGAACAAGCTGGCCTCTTTCGGACTGAATCCTTCCGATATTTACAAGGTGCTGCAGCAGCAGTCCGCCATGATGCCTGCCGGCACCATCCATACGGATACCCGCAACGTGGCTATCCGGGTGGAAGGTCTTCTGGGGACCACGGCAGCTCTGGAAAATATTCCTATCCATGTGGGTGAGCGCAGTTTCCATCTGGGCGATGTGGCCAAAGTGACCCAGACCTATACGGACCCGGAAACGTCCCTCATGTATTTCAACGGCAAACCGGCCATCGGCATTGCCGTGGCCATGGCTGACGGCGGCAATAACCTGACCCTGGGCAAAAACCTGGAAGCTGCCGTAAACAGAATGAAAGGGGACCTTCCGGCAGGCATGGAAGTGAGCCTGGTGGCTGACCAGCCAAAGGTGGTCAACAATTCCATTGCCGAATTTACGGAAGCCCTCATTGAAGCCCTCATCATCGTAATGGCGGTGAGCTTCCTGTCCCTGGGCCTTCGGAGCGGCATGGTACTGGCCATGTGCGTGCCGGTGGTGGTGTGCGCCTCTTTCCTCTTCATGAAATGGCGGGGCATTGACCTTCATATCGTATCCCTGGGCTCCCTCATCGTGTCCCTGGGCCTTCTGGTGGATGATGCCATCATCGTGATTGAAATGATGCAGGTGAAACTGGAGCATGGATGCAGCCGCATGGCGTCAGCCGAAGGCGCCTACAAGGCCTGCGCCGCCCCCATGCTGGCAGGCACCCTGATTACTGCAGCCGGCTTCATTCCCGTGGGCCTGGCCGTGGGGCAGGTGACAGAATATACCAATTCCCTTTTCTGGGTCATCAGTTCCACCCTGGTACTTTCCTGGATTGCTTCCATTTTTGTCAGTCCTGTTTTGGGATACCAGTTCATTAAACTGGGAAAACCGAATCCCATCAAGGTGCAAGTACAGGAAAAGGCTTACAGTGTCTTCCGCAAAGCGGTGAAATGTTTCATTCATTACAGAAAAACGGCCATTGTGGGCGTGGCAGGCCTTTTCATCTTCTCTCTCCTCACCCTGCCCCTGGTGAATCGGGAATTCTTCCCGCCTTCCGTTCGTCCGGAAATCATTCTGGACGTGAACCTGCCTTCCGGTGCCTCCATTAAGGACACAAAGAAAGTGATGAGCGCTGTGGCAGACAGCCTGTACGGGGATCAGCGGGTTTCCTCCTTCTCCACCTATATCGGAGATACAGCGCCCCGTTTCATCCTTCTTTTCAGTCCCCAGGCAGCAGAAGACGACCATGGGCAGATGATTATCGTAGCCAGAGATACCACTGCCAGAGACAGCCTCCAGAAAGATGTGCAGAAATTCCTGGCCGACAGCTATCCGGAAGTGCGGGCCCATACCCGCTTCATCCAGACCGGGCCGCTGGAAGAATATCCGGTGATGCTCCGCCTCCGGGGACCGGATGCCGGAAAGACGGCAGCCCTGGCAGAAGAGGCGCTGGCCCTGATGAAGCAGAACCCCCACGTCACCAATGCGTCCCTGGACTGGCCGCAGCAGACACCTACGGTTCATCTGAAAATCAACCAGGACAAAGTACGGGAACTGGGCATCGACAACTATGCCGTTTCCCAGGACCTCTATGTGAAACTGTCGGGTTACAAAGTGGCTGAATCCTACCAGGGCGACCAGCTGGTGCCCATTTCCTTCCGACTGGAAGGGGATAACGCCGCCCGTCTGGGAAGCCTTTCCTCCCTGCCGGTATATGTAGGAAACGGGCGCTACGTGCCGCTGGGCGAATTCGCCGATATTTCCTACCAGAACGAAACAAGCACCATCTGGCGCAGAAATATTGAACCCTGCATTACCCTCCGCAGTGATATTACCGGTGATGCTACCTCAGATACCGTGGCCTCCTCTGTATATGACAAGACACTGAAAGATTTCAGAAATAACCTGCCCGAAGGGTATACCCTTGAAAAAGGCGGCACCCTGGAACGAAGCGACATTTCCATGGGACAGATCATGGCTACCGTGCCGATTATGATATTCATCATCCTCATGATCCTCATGTTCGAGCTGAAAGACCTGCGCCTCATGATTATTGCCGCCATCTCCGCTCCCCTGGGCATGATCGGCTGCATCCTCACCCTGGTGGTCACCCAGAAGCCCATGGGCTTCGTAGCCATTATCGGCATGCTGGCCATCGGGGGCATGGTGGTGCGAAACAGCATCATCCTGCTGGACCAGATCCGTCAGCACCTGGAAGACGGCATGACCCCTTATCAGGCAGTGGTAGAATCGGCGGTCCTCCGTTTCCGCCCCATCATGCTGACCTCCTTCGCCGAAGTACTGGGCATGATTCCCCTGCTCCCGAACCCCTTCTGGAGCCCCATGTCCGCAGCCTTCATCGGCGGCCTCTCCGTGGCCACCCCCCTGGGCCTTCTCTTCGTCCCGGCCCTCTACTCCTTCTGGTATAAGGTGAAAGAACCGGAAGATATAGTGGAAGAATTTGAAGAACGGGCCGAAGAAAAGAGAGAAAGGAAAGCGGAGAAAGATAAAGATAAAGAAGCCCGGAAAAAGGCAAAGAAATAAAAAAGAATCCATCCCGAAAGGGGTGGATTTTTTTGATGGGCACGGGACAAGCCCCTTTAGGCGCTCGGGATCGGGACCGGGTCGTGCTTTCCAGTATTCCCGAAGGTTGACACGCCCTTACGGGCGTGAGGGTTGATGGCGCCGCCGGGCCTTTGGCCCTGGGCGCCAAGGGTTCTGCCTGTGATCGGCTTCGCCTTACAGGCGGGTTGAGGGCTCCGCCCTCGGGAGTCATATAGTATCGCTGCGCTGGCGAGGTACGGCGCCTTACATTTATAGAAGGCGCCCTCTTATGATAAAACCTTTACAACCGGGCTTTCGCCCGTGGAAAAACAGGCCAACCGCCCTGCGGGCGAGGTAGATCCCCCTTTTGGTGGCTGGCGCCACCACCTTGCCCCGCTAAAGCGGTGGGACTATGGATGCTGGACAATGGGCCACATGACTCTGCAGGAAAGGGGATAGAGGTTTATTCTGCCCCCTGAATAGGGGGAAGCCGCGTTAGCGGCTAATCCACGGAAAAAGCGCTTTTCGGACAGCACCCCCTTTGGTGGCTGACGCCACCACCTTCCCCCCGCTAAAGCGGTGGGACTATGGGTGCTTAGCAATGGAGCTCCGCGGAGCGGTGATGATAGCTCATAAAAAAGGCAGTCAAAATGGCAGTTTTGAAATTTCATAAATGGAATGAACTTTTAAAATCAAGTATACAAAAGAAAGATAAAATACCGGTTATCGGCAGGAAAACAATCTGTAAAAAATATTTGCAAAGTCTTCCGCCCTATGCTACAATAATCCTACTGGGATGGCCCGGCTTTTTTAAATGCCAGGTTTGCAACTTTCTGTTGACTTGTGCATTGTGCTTGTGATATACTAATCAAGCATGTTAATTGGCCGCGGGCCGAGAAAGATTGAGTGAGGTGTAAAGAATGCGTGAAGGAATTACTCTTGCATGCACAGAATGCAAGCGCCGCAATTATCGTACAAACAAGAATAAAAAGAATACGACCGAACGTATCGAAATGATGAAGTATTGCAAATGGTGCCACAAACACACTCTGCATAAAGAAACCAAATAATTTTGAGTGATTGAAACTGGGGTGTGAGCATGGCCAAGGCGAAGCGTAAGACACAGGCAGCGAAAGCACAGGAAGCTAATGCTTCATGGACCAGGTTTTTCAAGGAAACCAAGATGGAAATGAAAAAGGTCATCTGGCCTGAAAAGCGCCAGATGGTCCAGTACACCATTGCCGTCATCGTGTCCGTGATTTTGGTTTCATTCCTGATCGTTGCAGTAGACTTCGTATTCAGTGGCCTCTCCAAATTGTTAGTACACGCTGTGGGCTGAAAGGAGAGAGACTATGTCGGATATGGAAGTTGAAAACAAGAATGTAAAAGCAGAAAATCAGGCTGAAGTCAGTGCTCCGACCGAAATTGGCGAACCTACTGAAGGGGCCAAGAAAGATATCCGCTGGTATGTCATTCATACCTATTCCGGATATGAAAATAAGGTCAAAGATACGCTGACAAGGAAAGTTCATTCCATGGGAATGGACGATACCATCCGTGAAATTCTGCTCCCACTGGAAGAAGAGGAAGAAGAAAAAGACGGGAAGGTAAAACTTGTCTCCCGTAAAGTATTCCCCGGCTATCTCCTCATCCGGATGGAAGTGAATGACAGGAGCTGGTACGTGGTCAGAAATACGCCCGGTGTTACCGGTTTCGTAGGAACCACCACCAAGCCGATTCCTCTTTCCGATGAAGAAGCTGAAAAAATCATTCATGGCGGCACCAAAGCAGCAAAGAATGAAATCAATGTAAAACCGGGTGACCGGATTCGCATAACAAAAGGCGTGTTCGAAGATCGGACCGCCGTGGTTCTGGAAGTTTCCGATGACAAGACCAAAATCAAGGCTGACATCAGCAACTTCGGCACCACTACTACGATAGAGCTGGAAGCCGGTTCTTTTGAACCCCTTCCTTAAATATACTCTTGTGAGACTGTCTTGAACTAGGCTCGTCTCACTGTGGGAGGGCCCGTTACAGCCCGAAATTACCACATTCCCAATACGGATAGGAGGTGTAACATTATGGCAAAGAAAGTTTCTAAAGTTGTAAAACTGCAGGTTGCTGCAGGCAAAGCTACCCCGGCACCGCCAGTAGGCCCGGCCCTCGGCCAGGCAGGCGTTAACATCATGGCCTTCGTTAAAGACTTCAACGATCGCACTGCTAAGCAGGTAGGCCTGATTATCCCTGTAGAAATTACCGTTTATGAAGATAGGAGCTTTACATTCATTTGTAAGACTCCGCCGGCAGCTGTTCTTCTGAAGAAGGCTGCAGGTATTGAAAAAGCTTCCGGTGAACCGAACAAGAAAAAAGCTGGCAAGGTCACCAAAGCCCAGGTCAAGGAAATCGCTGAAACAAAGATGCCTGACCTGAACGCTAACGACGTAGAAGCAGCAATGCGTCTCGTTGAAGGCACAGCCCGTTCCATGGGCATCGAAGTAGTAGACTAAGACTGACCCGTTCGTGGCAGGGTAAATCCCCAATGACCACATAGGAGGAAACAATGGCAAAACTGACAAAGAAACAGAAGGCAGCTGCAGCCATCGTTGACAGTCATAAGTTCTATGACCTCGACGAAGCTGTAAAGCTGGTCAAAGAAGCAGCATCCGCAAAATTCGATGAAACCATCGAAGCTGCTTTCAATCTCAATATCAACCCGAAATACGCTGATCAGCAGCTCCGCGGCGCTACCGTTCTCCCCGCAGGCACCGGCAAAACCAAGAAAGTCCTGGTTTTCGCTAAAGACCACAAGGAAGACGAAGCCAAGGCAGCAGGCGCTGATTACGTAGGCGGAAAAGAACTGGCCGATAAGATTATGCAGGGCTGGATGGACTTTGACGTCGTAGTGGCTACCCCGGACATGATGGCTGTAGTTGGCCGTCTGGGCCGTATCCTCGGACCGAAAGGCCTCATGCCAAACCCGAAGGTTGGCACCGTAACCATGGATGTTACCAAAGCTGTCAACGAAATCAAAGGCGGCAAGGTTCAGTACCGTACCGACAAAGCAGGCAATGTACAGGTTATCATCGGCAAAGCATCCTTTGACGAAGACAAACTGAAACAGAACCTCCTGGCTATCTTCAACACCATTCAGAAAGCACGTCCTGCTTCTGTAAAAGGTGTATACATGAAGAGCCTGACCATCAGCTCTACCATGGGACCTGGTATCCATCTGGATATCTCCAGCGTAGCAGCACCAAAAGCTTAATAAGCCTATTTACACTTAGCTTAAGACCGGCGGTAATTCATTTTAAAGGGCAAGCGCCCGCCTCCCGAGGCTGAGTACTGGAAAGCCAGTACACGACCTCGCAGGCTCTGCGGGGTCGTTTTAGCTAACGTGATAAATATAAATCAATAGCAGAGGAGGTGTACTCATGAGCGAAGAAAAGTACGAAGTAAGAATTCGTCCAGAAAAGGAAGCTGTTGTTGCAGAAATGAAAGACAGACTCTCCTCCCAGGGCGTTGTTCTTCTCACATTCAACAAACTGACAGTGAAAGACGCAACACTGCTGCGTCGTAAATTCCTGGCTCACGGCGTTGAATACAAAGTTATTAAAAACACACTGACTCGTATTGCAGCTGACGAACTTGGTCTTGAAGGCCTTGACGATCTGCTCCAGGGTCCGAACGGACTTGCAACCTGCAAGGACGATCCCGTAGCACCGGCAGCAGCTCTGAAAGAATTCCTGAAGGAAACCAAGAGCGAAGCAATCACAGTTAAAGCAGGTGTACTCGATGGCAAAGTCATCGACAAGGACGCTGTCAAAGCACTGGCAGATCTGCCAAGCAGAGAACAGCTCCTCGGAATGGTGGCAGCAACCCTGCTGGCTCCTATTTCCGGACTGGCCCGTGCCCTCAACGGCAACATCCAGAAACTCGCATATGCTCTCGAAGCTGTGCGTAAACAGAAAGAATCTGCGTAATCGATACGCATAAAAATCATTCCATGGAGGAAACAAAAATGACAAACGAAGAAATCCTTGAAGCCATTAGCAATATGTCCGTTCTCGAACTCTCTGAACTGGTAAAAGCAATTGAAGACAAATTCGGCGTATCCGCTGCAGCTCCTGTAGCAGTAGCAGCAGCTCCGGCAGCTGGCGCAGCTGCAGCAGCTGAAGAAAAGACCGAATTCGACGTAGTTCTCAAAGAAATCGGCGAAAAGAAGATCCAGGTTATCAAAGCCGTTCGTGAAATCACCGGCCTTGGCCTGAAAGACGCTAAAGCTCTCGTTGATGGCGCTCCGAAAGAAGTTAAAACCGGCGTAGCTAAAGCTGAAGCTGAAGAAATGAAGAAGAAACTGGAAGACGCTGGCGCAACTGTAGAACTGAAATAATTGCGGCTCTTCTAAGAACTAAGACAAGATGGGACTCTCTCGGGAGTCCCATTTTTTTTTGCTCCAAAAGTTTGGCACCCTGCCAAAGATGAGAAAAAAGCCTTCCGGCTCCAGCCGGAGGTGGCTCGGGAAATCAACGACTCTGTGCTTAAAAAATAGGGAGTCTTGTATCAGATAAAGATAAATATTAAACAAAAATTAGGAATGTATGAATTAAAGGGGCAGCTTTCGATGCGCGGAAGTTTCAAAGCCTTGCATATCCATGGGAAAGGCGGCCAATTTTCTAGTTTCCTTGCTCCCTGAGCGAAGCGACGCAACCTTTTTATAATCTGCGGCGAAGCCGCCACCACCACCCTCTGAACCCTCTGAACCCTCACGCCGAAGGCGTGTCCAAAGGTAAGAAATAAAAATGACACAGGCCGCCGATTGGCGGTCAGGATAGCGATGGGGTGTCAAATCGGCGCTCTGCCTTGTACACCCTTTGCCTCTTCGAGGCGTTCCCCTCAAGGGGAAACGAGAAGTATGGAGAGGAAAAACAGAGAGGCATATATTTCATGTACCATTCCGCAGTTTCCCCCTTTGGTGGCTGGCGCCACCACCTTTCCCCCCGCAAGCGGTGGCACTATAACCCGTGCTTACTGTAGAGCTATTTATGAAGAGAGTGATTCACGGTGTTTTATTCTGCCCCCCGGATGGGGGGAAAGTCCGGCGTAGCCGGATAAGGGGGAGCCGCGCAGCGGCTAATCACCAGAATGCTAATCAAGCCCTATGATATAGAAAAGCCAATCCCGTAACGTTCTTGCGTCCCCTTTAGGGGAAGAGGGCCACGAAGTGGCGAAGGGATGTATGAGGGTAAGAATGATTATGATACTCGATGTGGACGTGACCGCCGAAAGGCGGCATTATAATACTCATCGCCCGCAGGGCGATACCACAACCCTCGGCCTGAAAGGCCGTCAAACTTAAGAACCTTAAGAACCTTCGGGACGAAGTCCCGTCAACCCTCACGCCGAAGGCGTGTCCTTTCCTGTGAACCCTTATCCCCTCATTGTGATACAATAAAACAAAAACCTTTTTTCAATGATTTCAGGAGGGACCATGGATCCATTCGTTCATCTTCATGTGCATACAGAATACAGCTTGTTTGATGGCACCTGCCGCATTAAGGAACTGGTGTCCCATGTGAAGGATATGGGACAGACGGCTCTGGCCATTACGGACCATGGGGTCATGTACGGGGCGGTGTATCTGTACAAGGAATGCATGGCCCAGGGAATCAAGCCCATCATCGGCTGCGAGGTCTATGTGACCCGGGGAAGCCGGTTTGAGAAGCGGGCAGGGGGAGAGAAGGAGAAGTTGGCTCATCTGATTCTTCTGGCGGAGAATAATGAAGGCTATCAGAACCTCATCAAAATCTGCTCCAAATCCTGGACGGAGGGGTATTATTTCAAACCCCGGGCGGACCATGAGCTGCTGCAAAAGTACCATAAGGGCCTCATTGCTCTCTCTGCCTGCGTAGGCGGCGAGCTGCCCCAGGCCATTCTGAACCATGATATGGAGAAGGCCCGGAAGGTGATCCAGTTCTATATGGATACTTTCGGGAAGGATAATTATTTCATCGAGCTCCAGAATCACGGCCTTCCGGAAGAAGCGGCGGTGCGTCCGGTGCTGGCATCGCTGGCCAGGGAGTATGGCCTTGGTCTGGTGGCCACCAACGATTTCCACTACACCAGGAAGGAAGATGCAGGGAGCCAGGAAATCAAGCTCTGTATTTCTACAGGAAAAACGCTGGATGATCCCTACCATTTCCATTTTGCCAATAATGAGTTCTACTGCAAGAGCGGGGCAGAAATGGAAGCCATTCTGGGAGAGTATCCCGGTGCCATTGAAAATACGAAGAAGATTGCGGACCGCTGTCATGTGACCCTGACCTTCGGGGACCATAAGCTGCCCTCTTTTGACGTGCCTGAGGGGGAGACGTCCACCACCTATCTTCGGAAGCTCTGCGAGAAGGCGCTGCCGGAGCGGTATCCCCATCCGTCGGGAAAGGAGAGGGAAAGGCTGGACTATGAGCTGGGAGTCATCGATCACATGGGGTTTTCCGACTATTTCCTCATTGTCATGGATTTCATCCATTATGCCAAGTCCCACGGCATCCCCATCGGTCCGGGCCGCGGCAGTGCGGCAGGAAGCATTGTGGCTTATCTCCTCCATATCACGGAAATCGATCCGCTGCGGTTTGACCTTCTCTTCGAACGTTTCCTGAATCCCGAGCGTGTGTCCATGCCGGATATTGATACGGATCTGTGCTACCGGCGGCGGGGCGAGGTCATTGATTACCTGGCCCGGAAGTACGGCAAGGATCAGGTGGCCCAGATCATTACCTTCGGCACCCTGGCGGCGAGAGCGGTCATCCGGGACGTGGGCCGGGTCACCAATATGCCCCTTCGGGATGTGGATAAGATCGCCAAAATGGTGCCTTCCGGTCCCGGTGTGACACTGAAAAAGACCCTGGAGGGCTCCCGGGAATTCAAAGAGCTTTATGAATCCAATCCCCAGGTGCACAGTCTCATCGACCACTGCCTGGACCTGGAAGGGCTGTCAAGAAATTCCGGCACCCATGCAGCAGGCGTAGTGATCTGTTCAAAGCCTGTAGACGACTATGTGCCTATCCAGCTCACCCAGGACAATTTCATCCAGACCCAGTACGAAAAGGATCAGGTGGAACAGCTGGGCCTTCTGAAGATGGACCTTCTGGGGCTCCGAAATCTGACGGTCATCCATGATGCCCTGGAAATGATAGAGAAAAACCGGGGCATCCATCTGGATATCAACAGTATTCCCACGGATGATGAGGAAACCTGCCGCATGCTCTGCGAGGGAGACACCATCGGTGTGTTCCAGTCCGAATCCTCCGGCTTCACGTCCCTTCTCATGAAGCTTCACCCGGACCGGTTCGAGGACCTGATCCCCATGGTGGCCCTCTACCGGCCGGGGCCTCTGGGAAGCGGCATGGCGGAAGATTTCATCAAAAGAAAGCACGGGGAAATCCCCGTGGAGTATCCTCATCCCTCATTGGAACCGATTCTGAAGGAAACCTACGGCGTCATTCTCTACCAGGAACAGGTCATGCAGATTGCCTCTGTCATGGGGGGATTCAGTCTGGGCCAGGCCGATATGCTGCGCCGCGCCATGGGCCACAAGGAGCCGGAAATCCTGCAGAAGAACAGGGATACCTTCCTCGAAGGGGCCCTGAAGAACGGGGTGGATGAGAAGACGGCCAACTATGTCTTCGACCTCATGGTCCACTTTGCAGGCTATGGCTTCAATAAATCCCACAGCGTGTGCTATGGCTGGATTGCCTGGCAGACGGCGTACCTGAAGGCCCACTTCCGGCCGGAATTCATGGCGGCCATGATGACCTGCTATATCGGCGACCGGGAGAAGGTGAGCCGTTATATTTCCGATACAAAAAGGGCGGGGGTGGAAATCGCCGCTCCCGATGTGAACCTGTCAGAGGCCTATTTCTCAGTTAAAGGAAATAAGATTCTCTTCGGTCTGGACGGTATCCAGAATGTAGGGGAAAATGCGGTGAACGGCATCATTGAGGCCAGAAGGAAGGGAGGCCCCTTCAGGGATATCAGCGACTTTCTGGAACGGGTGGACAGCCGGGGACTGAACAGCCGGGCCTGCGAAAGCCTCATCCGTTGCGGTGCCCTGGACTCCCTGGGCCGCAACCGCTCCCAGCTGCTGGCGGTGCTGCCGGAAGCCATGAGCAATGCCCAGTCTGTGAGGGAAGACCGGGAATCGGGACAGGTGAGCCTTTTCGGCGACATGGACAGCGCGAAAACTATCATCTATCCGCCCCTTCCGGATATTCCGCAGAATGAAAAAATCGAATGGGAAAGAAAGCTGCTGGGCTTCTACGTCAGCGGCCATCCCCTGGATGCCTATAAGAAGCAGATGGCCCAGTGCATTCCTATTTACAAGTTGAATTCAGAAAGTGCCAAATATGATGGAAAGGCAGTAACCGTAGGCGGCACGGTGACCCGGGTGAAGGGCACTATGACAAAGAAGGGGGCCCCTATGGGCTATGTGACCTTGGAAGACTATGACGGTGAACTGGAAGCGGTGGTGTTCCCTTCGGTATGGGAAAAGGCAAGGCCGGTGCTCACCGAAGATGCAGCGATATGCATCAGAGGCCGGGTACAGTCCAATGAAAGGGAAGTCAAAATCCTGGCGGACGAAATCATCCCCCTCTCCCTCTTCCATAAGACAGTGCGCCCGCCGGTATCAGCGGTCCATCTCTATGTGGATGAAAGGCATGAAAATAACATGGTCAGCGATGCCCTGGGCCGTATCCTTCTGAAATACCACGGAGACACGCCAGTATTCCTCCATATCCAGAGGACCCGGCAGGAAATCCGCATGGTGCCGAGGTTCTTCCTAGACTTTTCCGAAGAAGCGGAAGAAGCGCTGAAGGGCCTTCTGGGCAATGCCTGCGTGGAAGGACGGAAGTAAGAAAGGGGCCGTCGTACAAAGGAATTCGGAACAATATTCCCGGATTCAGGCGGGTTCAGGCGCCTTTTGGACGCCCCGGTTCTATGGGTCATGTGCTGATGCACTGACCGATGGGTTCAGCCCACAGAGTGGGCTGGTTCAGGGAAGTTATAAAGAATCGCCGCCAAAGGCGGCGATTCCACACCCTCTGAACCTTCTGAACCCTCTGAACCTCGGCCGCAAAGCGGCCGTCCATAAATAAGTATGCCGCGGAAGCTTTTCATATGATATACTAAAATAGATAAAATCTTCTAAAGAAGGAAACCTTGGAGTTGTTGCAAAGGGGGTTATTATGAAGTTTCTGGTTTGCGTGAAACAGGTGGTGGATACTTCCCAGATGGAAGTGGATCCGGCTACCGGCAGATTAAAGAGAAATAATGCAAACAGTATCCTGAATCCCATGGACCGGAATGCGCTGGAGGCAGCGCTGAGTCTTCGGGATCAGACCGGCGGCAGGGTGACTGTGATTTCTATGGGGCCTCCCCAGGCGGCAGCGGTGCTGAAGGAAGCCATTTCCATGGGAGCCGATGAGGCGTACCTGGTGACGGATCGGGCCTTTGGCGGCGCCGATACCCTGGCTACCAGCTATACCCTGGCCAGTGCCATCCGGAAAATCGGCAGCTTTGACCTGATTTTCTGCGGCATGGAATCCATCGACAGCAATACCGCCCAGATCGGTCCGGAAATCGCTGCAACCCTGGGGATTTCCGATGTGAGCGCGGCCATTGGTCTTTCCTATGAAAAAGAAGGCTATGTACAGGTGGAGCGGCAGTTTGGCGATGACCGGGAAGTGCTGGACATGAAGCTTCCGGGAGTCATTACCTGCACCGGCGAGCTGAATAAGCCCCGCTATCCCAGCATTAAAGGCATCCTGAAGAAGGATGAAGTGGAAATCCATAATCTCACGGCAGCAGACCTTCCGGTGGATGCCGGCCGTATCGGCATGAAAGGGTCTCCTACCCAGGTGCGGCAGGTGCGGCCTGTGGTGCCGCCGAAGAAGGAAAATCTCCGCATTGAAGGAAAGCCGGCGGCAGAGGCAGTGGAAGAATTGTTTGGCGCCATGCGGAAGCTGAATCTGGTATAGGAGGGCAATGATGGATTTTTCTCTATATAAAGGAATTTATGTAATTGGTGCTCTCGTAAACGGCGGGATTCAGAAAGTGACGGGGGAACTGGTCGGAGAAGCCCGCCTTCTGGCTGATGAGCTGGGCGAGACGGTTCATGTGGTGCTCGTAGGCGGAGCGCTGAAGGATGACCCGGCATCCCTGATTCCCCTGGGAGCGGACAAGGTCTATGTGCTTACTCATAAGCTCCTTTCCCATTATGACGGGAAAGCCTATCAGAAGGCACTGGCTTCATTTCTGAAAGACCGGAAGCCGGACACCATTATTTTTGCAGCCACTTCTTTTGGAAGAGACCTGGCGCCCCGGCTGGCGGCAGAGCTGGTATGCGGTGTCACTGCCGATGTGACGGAGCTTTCGGCAGATAAGGGAAAAAGGCTGGTCATCTGGTCCCGTCCTGCCATGGACGGCAACATTATGGCCGACATTGTAAGTCCTCTTTTCCGGCCTCAGGTAGGCACCGTGCGGCCGGGGATTTTCAAATATCCCAAGGCCGATGAGTCCCGCCGGGGCACGGTGGAAGAAGTGCCGGTGACCCTTGATGAAGAGGATCTGGGCACTGTTTTGAAATCCATCATCCAGGGCGAAAAGGATGAAAATCCTGTGGAAACGGCCAAAGTCATTGTGGCAGGAGGCCGCGGTTTCCACAGCCGGGAGGAATGGGAAATGGTTCATGAGCTGGCGGATCTTCTGGGTGCTGCCGTAGGCTGCAGCCGCCCCATTTCCGAACTGGGCTGGGAACCTCACAGCCGCCAGATCGGACAGACAGGCAAAGGCGTGTCTCCCAAGGTGTACTTTGCCCTTGGCATTTCCGGCGCCATGCAGCATATGTGTGCTGTGAACGCGGACATTGTCATTGCGGTGAACCGGGACCCCAAGGCGCCGATTATGGAAATGGCAGATTATGCGGTTGTGGCGGACCTGAAAGAATTTATGCCCCGGCTCATAGAAAAATTGAAGGCTTGGAAGGCAGAAAAACAGGCCTGACAATGATATAATAAAATAGAAGTTCTCACCGGCAGGATTTCCTGCATTCCCATTTTACTTTGGAGGTGAATGGTATGGCAGAAGCAAAAACTACCATCTACTACAATCACAATTTCTACTATGATTTCTCCAAAATCATCAGTGCCGACGACAGAGGCCTGCAGTTCGGCGACGGCTGCTACGAATGGATCCGGGTATTCCAGGGTCATCCCTTTGCCCTTTCCTACCATGTGGACCGTCTGTACCGCTCCATGCGTCTTCTGGGCATCCGCCCGGTGACGGCGCCTGATGAATTCACGGAAATCGTGGAAGTGGTTATCGAAGAAACAGGAGTTACAGAAGGATATGTGAAAATCATCGTCACCCGCGGCAGCGGCGACCACGATTTCACCATTCCTTCCCGGAATGCGCTCCGCCCCAATGTACTGGTCTATGCAAAGCCCATTAACCTGGACAGCATTGCCAAGGTGCAGGACGGCGTCAAGTGCATCACCATGAATGATGACCGCGGACATCACTGCGATATTCTCTCCCTGAACCAGCTGAACAATATGATGGCCCGGGCAGAAGCACAGAAAAAAGGCTGCTACGATGCCATCTTCATCAAAGACGGCCTTCTCACCGAAGCCAGCCATTCCAATGTGTGCATCGTCAAGGCCGGCGTCATCTGGACTCCTGCGAAGAATGAATTCATGATTCCCGGGATTACCCGCTCCCTGGTGCTCTCCCGCGTAGCCCCCACTGCCGGCGTCACCTCCATTGATGACGGCGCAGAACCGGTGCGTCTGGACAACATGATGGATGCGGAAGAAGTATTCCTCACCAACAGCCAGGACGGCATTGTGCCGGTCACTGCCATCGATGGCAAGCCCATCGGCGATGGCAAAGTGGGCACGGTGACAAGAAAGATTCAGGAACATTACCACCATCTCATGACTGATGGTTTGCCGTAACAGGCAGTCAAAAAAGCTGAGAAAAAATGTTCAATCATTTTTTCTCAGCTTTTTTTCGTGGGGAAAACTTAACCACCCTTGCATTACCCAATGAGGGCAAAGGGAACGCTTCCAAGCGGGCACCCTATGAGGGAGCAGCTAAAAGGTTCTCCATGCATCAAAGCATGTGGTAACATTATAAAACTCATCGCCCCCTAAAGGGGAAACGACTCACTACATTTTGCGCGTCGCTAGCGCTCCTTCATCCTCTGCTGTCACTGACTCACTGGATTTTCAGGTCGCTGATACTTCCTTACAAATCCAGTTCGCATAGTGCAAAATGTGTTCGCTGTGCATCGCTTCGCTCAGGGGGCCGCCGATTGGCGGTCAGGACCGCGATGGAGCATCCTATCGGTGCTCTGCCCCGTACACCCTTTCCCGCTTCGCGGGACTTCCCCTCAAGGGGAAACGAGAAAATAGGTGGCACTGGATATTGTGTCACATATGACACAGACAGCCAATCCCGTAACGCTCCTTGCGTCCCCTTTAGGGGAAGAGGGCCACGAAGTGGCGAAGGGGGGACAGTGGTAAGAATGATTATGATACTTGATGTGGACGTGACCGCCGAAGGCGGCATTATAAAACTCATCGCCCGTAAGGGCGATACCACAACCCTCGGCCCGAAGGGCCGTCAAACTTAAGAACCTTACGAACCCTCGGGGCAAAGCCCCGTCAACCCTCACACCGAAGGTGTGTCTCCATATCTGCCTCCCTTTGAAACTATGGTATAATATAACAGTCAAGAACAAACTTTTCAGCCATGAAACAGGAGGAACTATGCGGGTACTAGGCATTGACCCGGGCACCGGACGGTGCGGGTTCGGTGTGGTGGACAAGGTGGGCACGTCTATTACGCCGGTGAATTACGGGGTCATCGAGACCTACAAGGACCAGAGCGACCTGGAGCGGCTGAATATTGTATATGAAGGCATATGTGAGCTCATTGCCGCTTATCGTCCCCAGTTCATGGGGGTGGAGACACTGTATTTCAATACGAATATTACCACCGGCATTAAGGTGGCCCAGGCCAGAGGCGTCATCCTTCTGGCGGGGTATCGGCAGAATATTCCTATCGTGCCGGTGACGCCGCTGCAGGTGAAGCAGCAGATGACCGGCTATGGCCGGGCCGGAAAGAAGCAGGTCATTGAAATGGTGAAGCGGCTTATGGGCATCCATAAGAACATTGATCCCGATGATGCAGCCGATGCACTGGCTATCGGTCTCACTGCCGCCTACCATGTGGAACATCGTCAGTTGTATGGGGGAATGAAATGATTGGATATATCAGAGGAAAGGTGACTGCTTTATTTAAAGATTCCTGCTTTCTGGAGGCCGGCGGTATAGGCTATCGGATTTTTATTTCCGATAAGACGAGGCAGCAGCTTGCCATTGGGGAGGAAGCAAAACTTCTGACCTACATGGCCGTACGGGAAGATGCTATTCTGCTCTATGGTTTTCTGGGGAAAGAAGAGTATGATCTCTTCCTTCTTCTGATTTCCATTTCCAAAGTGGGCCCCAAGGTGGCCATGGGCATTCTGTCTGCCATGACGCCTTCTGCTTTTGTAGGGGCCATTACTACAGGAAGTGTCACCCGGCTCACCAAGCTGCCGGGTATCGGAAAGAAGACGGCGGAAAGACTTCTGGTGGAACTGAAGGATAAGGTGGGCGCCTTTTCTGTAGAAACCGTTTCTGATGAGGGAAGCGGGCCTGCTCCTTCGGCAGAAGGGGATCCGGTCATCGGGGAAGCAGTGAAGGCTCTCATGAGCCTGGGCTATGAAATGGATGAAATCACGCCGGTGCTGGGAAGGCTTTCAGGCTCCTATGATAATGTGTCGAAGCTGGTCAGTGCCGCGCTCCGTGAATTTGCAAAAAACCGGGAGTAATAGATGAATAATAAGTATATAAAAAGTCTGGGAGGCCAGGAGGAAGAAGAGGTGCTGGGCAGCAAGGGCCGCATCGTTTCTACGGAGGAAACGCCGAAAGATGAGTGGCAGAATTCCCTGCGCCCCCAGCGGCTGGATGATTACATAGGCCAGGAAGCGTTTAAGAAAAACCTGAAGGTATATATTGCAGCGGCGAAATCCAGAAAAGAAGCGCTGGACCATGTGCTTCTCTACGGCCCGCCGGGGCTGGGAAAGACCACCATGGCGAAAATCATTGCCAATGAGCTGGGAAGCCAGTTCAAAGTGACCAGCGGCCCTGCCATTGGACGGCCGGGAGAGCTGGCATCCATTCTGACCACCCTGCAGGACCATGATGTGCTCTTCATCGATGAAATTCACCGGCTGAACCGGAATGTGGAGGAAATCCTCTACTCCGCCATGGAGGATTTCGCCCTGGATATCGTCATGGGGAAGGGCACCGGCGCCAGTTCCATCCGCATCGACCTGGCCCATTTCACTTTAATCGGCGCCACCACCCGGGCAGGTTCCCTGTCAGCGCCTCTTCGGGACCGGTTCCTCATTACCAATCATATGCAGTTTTATGAACCGGCGGAGCTGAAGAAAATCATCACCAGGGCTGCTCATATTCTGGGCATTGATATCGAGGACAGCGGCGCTGAAGAAATCGCCCGCCGCAGCCGCGGTACGCCCCGTATTGCCAACCGTCTGCTGAAGCGGATCCGTGATTTCGCCCAGGTACAGGGAAGCGCCATTACTGCCGATATTGCATCAGAAGCGCTGAAGGCCCTTCACGTGGATGAAATCGGCCTGGATGATCTGGATAATGAAATTCTGAAGGCCATCATTTATAAATTTAACGGCGGTCCCGTGGGCATTGATACCATTTCCGCCGCTGTCAGCGAGGAAAGGGCTACCATTGAAGACGTATGCGAACCTTACCTCATGCAGATTGGCTTTATTTCCAGAACCCCTCGGGGACGGATAGCCACGGCGGCAGCCTATGACCATCTGGGAATTTCCTGGCCCGGCAAAGAGGGAGAAACGAGCCTCTTTGGAGGAGATCATGGGGATCGGTAAAACACTTATCATTATCGGTGTCCTTTTCATTCTGGCCGGCCTTTTCTTTATGGCCGGCGGCAGGCTCACCTTTCTGGGCCATCTGCCCGGGGATATCCATTTTTCCAGAGGAAATACGGAGTTTTATTTTCCTGTGATTTCCTGCATCCTGGTCAGCGTCATCGGTACCATTCTTCTTAATCTGTTTTTTAGAAGGTAATCATTATGAATCAAAAATTATGGACAGCCCTGCTGCTTCCTTTTGCTTTTTCGCTGGCAGTGCTGCCGGCAGAGGCAGAGTCTATTCCCATTCATAGAAAATCGGCGATTTCCGTCAAGGCCCCTGCCGTAAGAAAGGCGGTGCCCCGGAAGAAGGCGGCAGCGCCTGCGCCGAAAAGAGATGAAAACAAGGCATCCGGCCTGGGTCCTGATGTGGAAGTAGGGCTTCTTACTTCCGGCGAGGTGACTATTACGGGACTTGCAGATTTCAAAGCGGAATCGGCAGGAAAGGTGGTAGGGAAATATGGAAATGGCACGCGGCTTTCTATTTCCAGAAGCGGAAATACCATCCTTTTGAATGGCAAAAAGGTAGGGGACAAGGTGTACCTCACCACAGGAAACAGCGCCCCTGCCTTTGCGGTGAAGGGCAACCGATACCGGGGACAGATGAAGCTCATCCCTTCTGCCTGGGGCAGCGGTGTCACCGTAGTGAATGCAGTGCCTATGGAACTGTACCTGCAGAGCGTGGTGCCGGCGGAAGCGGTGCCTTCCTGGAAGGCCGATGCCCTGAAAGCCCAGGCGGTGGCAGCCAGGACCTATGCCATGTATCATAAGAATGGCTACCGTTCCTCGGGCTACGACGTTACTGATGATACCCGGTCCCAGGTTTATTCCGGCATATCTTCCGAAACGGAAGCCACCAGCCGGGCGGTGAGGGAAACGGCAGGGGAAATCGTGACCTACGGCGGAAAGCCTATTGATGCCCTTTTCCATTCCAGCGGCGGCGGCTATACGGAAAACAGTGAAAATGTGTGGGGCTCGGTCATTCCCTATCTTCGGGGCGTCAAGGAATCCTATGTAGGAAATCCATGGACAAAGACCATTCCTCTTTCCTCCTTTGTGCGTACCATGAGCAACTATGGCTATGGCGTAGGCTCATTAAAGGGCATCAAACTCTCCAGGCTCCGCATAGGCGAAGCCCACAGGAGCAGTGACCGGGGCATTTCCGGCAGGGTGAAGACCTTTACCCTCATTGGCAAAGGGGGAAGCAGAACCGTTCCGGGAGACAAGCTCCAGTCCATCTATGGCCTGGACAGCACTCTCTATGATTTGAACGTGAAAGGCAGCAATCTCATCATCACCGGCTACGGCTACGGCCACGGTCTGGGCCTTTCCCAGTGGGGCGCCGAAGCCATGGCGGAAAAACAGGGCAATGGAAGAGACTACTATAAGACCATTCTCACCCATTATTACTCGGGGACAAAAGTAGAGAAAATGTATTGAGAGGGGCAGCGGCGATACCACCGCCTTCTGCACCTTTGACACCGGGCATATGGTTCCTCTGCCTGACGCATGTCTCCAATAAACCGGAAACTGAAAACTAGAAACTTTCCCTCATTTTGTCATATAATATAAAGGTTAAACTGATAAAGAATTACATTGAATGACAGGAGATAAGAATTAATGAAACTTGAAGAATTCAACTATAACCTTCCCAAAGAGCTCATTGCCCAGGAACCGGCGGAACCTCGCGATTCCTGCCGGCTTATGATGTTGGACAAGAACACCGGCGCCTGGGAGCACCATCATTTCCGGGATATTCTGGATGAAATCCGCCCGGGCGATGTATTCGTATTCAACAATACCAAGGTCATTCCTGCCCGTCTCTACGGAAAGAAAAGAACTACCGGCGGCAAGGTGGAAATGCTTCTTCTTACGCCGAAAGGCAATGATGTGTGGGAAGTGCTGGTGAACCCGGGCAAGAAGGCTCTTCCCGGCACAGAAATCGAGTTCTCCGATTCCTGCTATTGCAAAGTGCTGGACAAAACAGACTTTGGCGGCCGGGTGGTGGAATTCCACTATGACGGTAATTTCGACAGCCTCCTGGACCAGCTGGGAGAAATGCCTACACCTCCCTATATCCACAAGAAGCTGGAAAACAAGGATGAGTACCAGACGGTCTATGCCAAGTACAAAGGCTCCGCGGCCGCTCCTACGGCAGGTCTCCATTTCACGCCGGAACTGATGGAGGAAATGAAGAAGAAGGGGGCTGAACTTCTCTTCGTTACCCTTCATGTAGGCATCGGCACTTTCCGTCCGGTGAATGAGGAAAATATCGAAGACCATGAAATGCACAAGGAATGGTACACCGTAAGCCAGGAAACGGCGGATGCAGTCAATCAGGCCAGAAGCGAAGGCCGCCGCATCATTGCCGTAGGCACCACCTCCGTGCGCACCCTGGAATCGGCAGGACAGAGCGGCACGCTTCAGAGCGGCAGCGGCTGGACACAGCTCTACATTTACCCCGGTTACCAGTGGCATATGGTGGACGCCATTGTCACCAATTTCCATCTTCCTGAATCCACCCTCATTATGATGATGGCATCCTTTGCAGGAAGGGAGCACATTCTGGCAGCTTATGAGGAAGCGGTGAAACAGAAGTATCGTTTCTTCTCCTTCGGCGATGCCATGTTTATCAGATAAGGAATCCTCTATGGTTATCAACTACGAACTCATTGCAGAAGATAAGAAAACAGGAGCCAGAGCGGGCCTTCTTCATACGCCTCACGGCACCTTCAAAACGCCTATGTTCATGCCCGTAGGCACCCAGGCTACGGTGAAGACGGTGACGCCGGAGGAACTGGAAGACATGGGCGCCCAGATCATCCTGTCCAATACGTACCATCTCTTTCTCCGTCCCGGCACGGAACTGATCCGGGAAGCCGGCGGACTTCATGATTTCATGAACTGGCATAAAGGCATCCTCACCGATTCCGGCGGATTCCAGGTGTTCAGCCTGGGGGCCATGAGAAAGATAACGGAAGAGGGCGTCCATTTCCGCTCCTTCCTGGACGGTTCCAAACAGTTCCTGTCACCGGAAGTATCCATCCATGCCCAGGAAGATCTGGGCAGCGACATTGCCATGGCCTTCGATGAATGTATTCCCTATCCTGCAGATTATGACTATGCCGACCATTCCACCGCCCGCACCACCCGCTGGGCGGAGCGCTGCATCAAGGCCCACACCCGCACCGACCGGGGCATGTTCGGCATTGTGCAGGGCGGCATGTACAAGGATCTCAGAAGAAGGAGCGCCGAGGAAATCTCTGCCATGCCCTTTGATGGCATGGCCATCGGCGGTCTTTCCGTGGGCGAACCTCATGACCTCATGTATGAAATGCTGGAATATACCACCCAGTTCCTGCCGGTGAATAAAGCCCGCTACCTCATGGGCGTAGGTACGCCGGACTGCCTGGTGGAAGGCGTGGCCAGGGGCGTTGACATGTTTGACTGCGTATTCCCCACCAGGGTGGCCAGAAACGGCATGGCCATGGTGCACAGCGGCCGCATGAACATGAAGAATAAAAAATATGAGAAGGACTGGGCGCCCCTGGAAGAAGGATGCCAGTGCTATACCTGCACCCATTACAGCAGGGCTTATATCCGCCATCTCTATAAGTCCGAAGAACTTCTGGCCTTCCGTCTTGTCACCATCCATAACCTGTACTTCCTGCTCCAGTTCATGCGAGATATGAGACAGGCCATTATTGACGGAAACTTTACGGAATTCCGCGAAAATTTCATGGCAAACTACAAAAGATAAAGACATCCCCCCTGTTTTATGCTAAAATGATTCTATACGTTCGTTGGAGGTGAAATCATAAGTGGAACAAGCAATGAATATCCTGAGCCTGGTATGGCCTTTCCTCATTCTGGTAGCCATTATGTACTTCTTCATGTACCGTCCTACCCAGAAGATGAAGGTTGAAAGAGGACGTTTCCTCATGGCTCTCAAGAAAGGCGACAAGGTGGTAACATCCGGCGGTGTCCATGGGACCATTAAAGTTCTCCGTGATAAATACGTGGAACTGGAAATCGCACCGAAAGTAGTCATCAAGGTTGAGAAATCGGCGATCCAGCACTTTGAAGGCAAGCCGGCTGTAGGCGAAGCTCCTGCTTCTGAAGTGATTCCGGAAAACAAGAAATCCAAGAAGGATGAACCGGAAACCCAAGTGGTAGAAGAAGTGGTGGAAGTGGACGATCCCAAAGACGCAGGTACTGAAGTCATCGAAGAAGTCGAAGTGGATGACAAGGATGCGGCTAAGGATGCAAAGCCCAAAACTGAGGTAAAGAAATGACAGAGACGGATATTTCCTCTTCGGAACTGAAAAAGGAAATCCGCCAGAAGATGCTCGCCTTACGGCGGGCTCTTTCTGATGATGAGGCAGAAAAAAAGGCAGACTGCCTCACCGAGCAGATCCTTTCTCTTCCGGAATACAAAAAAGCAAAGCGGATCATGGCTTTCCTTGCCATGAAAGGCGAGTCCAATCTGGACCGGCTCATCGCCCTGGCCCTTTCCGAGGGAAAGGAAGTATACGTGCCGGTATGTCTGCCAAAACGGCAGATGGAAGCCGGAAGGCTTCTGGACATGGACCATTTTGTGAAAGGGCCCCTGGGCCTTCGGGATCTGCCTAAAGGGTATGACACCATTACTCCGGAAGAACTGGATCTGGTACTGGTTCCCGGTGTGGCCTGCGACAGGGCGGGAAACCGTCTGGGCATGGGCGCCGGTTATTACGACCGCTACCTCTCCCGGGTGCCTTTGGAAAAGAGGGTGGCTGCCCTCTGGGATTTCCAGGTGGTGGAGGCCATTCCTTCTGAACCCTTTGATAGAAAAATGGCAAAAATTGTAACCGATACCGGTATCATTGTAACGAAAAGAGGTTGAAGTTTTGGAAACAAAAAGGAAAAGCCCCCTGAGAAAGGGAGCTCTCATCCGATTCTGGGTGGTGATCCTGGTCATTATCGGTGCCTTTGCTGCCGCTGTGGGACCGCTGGCCGGCCATATCCGGCAGGGGCTGGATCTGCAGGGCGGTACCCATATCGTCATGCAGGCGGAAGATACGCCGCAGAACAAAGTCACCCCCGAGGCGATTACCCAGGTCATTAATATCATGCAGAAGCGTGTCAATGAAATGGGCCTGACAGAGCCGATTATCCAGCGGGAAGGGGCTAACCGTATCATTATCGAACTCCCTGGTGAAAGGGATCCCCAGAAAGCAATCGAAACCATCGGTAAGACGGCAGTCCTCGAATTTAAGGACGAGGAAGGCAATGTCAAGCTGACCGGCGAAGATCTGAAGAACGCCAAAGAAGAAATGGGGCAGAACAAGCAGCCTCTGGTAGCACTGCAGTTCACCGATGAAGGGGGCAAAAAATTCGGCGACCTTACTGCCGCCAATATTGGCCGCCACATCGGGATTTACCTGGATGGCGAACTTTTGACCAATCCGGTGGTTAATGAAGCCATTACCGGCGGCTCTGCCGTCATTACCGGACAGCGCACCCTGGAAGAAGCCAAAGATCTGGCAATCCTCCTTCGAAGCGGCGCCCTTCCGGTAAAGGTTTCCGTACTGGAAGTCAGAACCGTAGGTCCTTCCCTGGGCCAGGACTCCAAGGATAAGTCCGTGGTAGCCTTTACCATCGGTATTTCCCTGGTGGTACTCTTCATGATGGCGGTCTACCGCATGGCAGGCTTTGTGGCTGATACGGCCCTTCTGGTCTATGTGCTCATCCTTCTGGGCGTGCTGAATATCCTTCATGCCACCCTGACACTCCCCAGTATTGCCGGCGTCATCCTGTCAGTGGGGATGGCGGTGGACGCCAACGTTCTTATTTTTGAACGATTCAAGGAAGAAATCGCGGCGGGCAAAATCCTTCGTCTGGCGGTGCAGGCCGGTTTCAAGCGGGCCTTCGTCACCATTTTCGATGCGAATATGACCGTCATCATTACCTCCTGCATCCTCTTCTTCCTGGGCAGTGCTACGGTGAAGGGCTTCGCCTTCTCCCTGGGTCTTGGCGTGGCAGTTTCCATGTTCACCGCCATTACGGTGAGCCGCACCCTCCTGATGCTCCTTATTGATGCCAGCTGGATTCATAATCCCTGGTGGTTCGGCGGGAAAAGGGGGTATGACAGATAATGTTTAAGAATTTCGATTTTATCGGCCATAAGAAGATCTGGTTCACCTTCTCGGGAATCATGATCATCCTCTCCATCATTTCCATCATCCTGTTCCGCTTCAACTGGGGCATTGACTTCACCGGCGGCACCATTCTGGAACTGGGCTTTGACAAGAACGTCACTGTAGAAGAAGTACGTGACGGACTGCGGGAAGACGGACTCCAGACAGCCACCATCCAGCTTTCCGGCAATATGTCCGGTGAGACCAGCAATGATGTGATCATCCGTACCAGAAACCTGTCCTCTGAAGAGGCACAGACCGTGGTAGGTCATGTGAAGGATAAAGTAGGCAGCGGCGACGTGAAGCGTATCGAAACGGTAGGTGCCGTCATCGGTTCCGAAGTAACCAGAAGCACCCTGCTGAACGTACTCATTTCCTTCGGCGCCATGATTCTCTACATGTCCATCCGCTTTGAACATCGAATCGCCATCTCCGCCATTGTGGCCATCTGCCATGATATCCTCATGGTACTGGGGGTCTTTGCCTTCTTCCATCTGGAAGTGGACGCCTCCTTCCTGGCCGCCATCCTTACGGTTCTTGGCTACTCCATGAACGAATCGGTAGTTATTTTCGACCGTATCCGTGAAAACCTTCACACCCACAGAAGGACCGACAGCTTTGCCACTCTGGCCAATGACTCCATTCACCAGACCATCCGCCGTTCCCTCTATACATTGACCACCACCCTCTTCTGCGTAGCTTCCCTTTACTTCTTCGGCGGGGATACTACAAAGAACTTCGCCCTGGTCATGCTCATCGGCTTCATCTCCGGTGCCTATTCCTCCATCTGCGTGGCATCCAGTATCTGGGTCACCTGGCATGAACACCTTCACAGCCAGAGAAATGAACCTCATGCAGTGAAAGTGAAAAAAGCAAAGGCCTGATAGGCACTAAAAATAGACTTCCCCTTGCGGGAGGTCTTTTTTGGTGGGGAGGAGAGTGAAGATATATTCCCGGTCTATCATGTGACATACCCTGCCTTGCGTAGTACAATAAAATACAAGAAACCTTTGATTGAATAGGAGGATTGCCATGTTTTGCATGAACTGCGGAAAACCGCTGCCTGATGGTTCGAAATTCTGTCCCCACTGCGGGACGCCGGTGATTTCTTCCGAAGGAAGGGGCTCATCGGAAGAGGGGCCTTCTTTGGATGATCTCTTGAAGAAGGTAGATGAGAAGAAGGAAGAAAAAATCTATCCAATTTTCTGCTCTCCCCATGACGACAGTGAATCGCTCCGTCCTTTCCATGACGGAGAAAGGGGAGTCTATGCTTTTGACATGGACGGCTTCCATTTTGAATACGATGAGCGGCAGGTGGGATTTTTCCGTCTGTTTAAGGTTATGATGGCTGAAGCAAAAACTCCGGCAGAACTCAAGCGTATTTACCTGGGCGAAGGTGATGTGAAGGGGCTTCTTCAATTTGTTTCCGATGAAAAGGCGGTGAAGGAGCTCTTTGGTAGCCTCTTGAAAAAGGAATCGTCCCTCCTCATGGGCCGCGGCATTTACGGTTTGGAATTTCAAAACTTTATGACCCGGGATACGAAGGAAGGAGCCCCTTCTGCGCTGGATGCCTGGCAGGACTTCATCGAATTCCTTCTGGAAAAGGTGGGCCGGATTACGGGCAGCGCCGAGGCGGCCAGAAAATATAGGGAACTCCGCAGGGAGTACAGAGGCCGCATTATAGGCGGCGGCTTCGGTATCGGCGGCGCCATTGAAGGCATGATTACCGCCGGCATTGCCAATCTGGTCATTGGCGCCGGCCACAGTCTCTTCAATGCCATAGGCAATGCCTTTACAAACAGCCAGGAAAGGCAGGAGCTGGAGAAACTTTTTCAATCAGAGGACCTCATGAAGTCCTTTATGAATGCCTATCAAAGGGCAGCGGGATGCCTGGTGATGGATGCAGCGGACCGGTTGAACCTGCTGCCGCCGGACAAGAAGGACGTGAGAGTGCCGGAGAGGATTCTTTCTGCCATCCAAAACGGAGAGCTGGAGAAGGGCCGCCGAAAGGAGGGGGCTGCTTATGCCCTGGCCCATAATCCCTGCAGCATGCTTTCCTATAAGCTTTTCTATGCCTTTGGCAGGGATCAAAAGGGTACCGCTGACCGTATTGCCGAGGCCTTCGGCCTTGGGGGAGCATTGGAAAAGGTGAAGTATGAACTTTCCATGGCAGTGCTTTCATCCTATGAAAAACAGAGGGGCCTTCCGCTGCCTTCCCTCTTGCAGCGGATAAAGGAAGGGGGGACGGCGCTTGACGAGATCATGGACCGGGAACTTCTTCCAAAGGCAGGAGATATTGCTGCGGCCATGGAAGGCGTGGAAACAAGATTTCCCTATGACCTTATGGATGAATTAAAGAAGGAAACAGAAGAAATCGTCATTCAAAAGGGACAATCCCGGAATATGGGAGAAGATGGCACCATTCCCTCCTTCTATTTCTATCACCGGGACGATGAATCCATTACGCTCCCGGAAGGGGTGACGGCCCTTTCCGACTACGCCTTCTGCTACTGCAGGAACCTTAAGGAAATCAGACTGCCAAAGAGCCTTAGAACCATCGGCAGGCATGCTTTTTACAGTCTGCCTTCTTTGAAGGTACTGTCCATCCCTTCCTCTGTATCGGTGTATCCCCTTTCTGCGGCAGAGGGAAACATGGTGGTGGAGCTTTCGCCGGATACCATGGTGGAAGATGATGAGGACCGGGAATCTCCCGTGCGGCTGGACATTCCTCTTTCCGGCAAGGCCTATGAATATATGAAGGAAAGAGACCTTTTAGACAGCCATACCACCATTCTTACGAAGGAAGGTGCAGGGGATATCATTTCCGCAAAAGAACATCCGGGCCTTCCGGTGGAATACAGGCGGCTCCTTCCGGATATTTCAAAGCTCCTGGAGGAAGACAATGATCGCTTTCCTGAAGTCATCCACATTCCGGAAAAGGGAGAAGGAGCAGCTCCCTATAGGAAGCTGGACTGCGGCGCCTTCATCAAAGCGCCCATCTGCTATCTTCACCTGAAAGGAGATATCAAAGAAATCGGGGAGTCCTGTTTCCAAAAATCTACAGTGTACCAGATAAAGGCAGACGAGGGACTTGAATCCATAGGGGCCCATGCCTTTGAAGGGCTGCTTTACTTTGCCAAGGCAGAGCTGCCCCGAAGCCTTTCCTATGTGGGAGACCATGCCTTTGCCCACTGCCGGGACCTTCATTTCATGGAGCTCCTTCAGCAGGACTGCCGTATCGGAGAGGGAGTCTTTGAAGGTGATGAAATCACGGTGTGCTGCCTGCCGGGAAGTTCCTGGGAAGTTTACTGCCGGGAAAACCATATTCCCTATTTCCTGAAGGGAGAGAAGTCGCCTCTCATGAGGGAAGTGAAAGACGAGCAGCTGAAGCGGAAGTACTGGGCTGAAAATCACTGGCACATTTACGACAATTCCAAATACTATAGCCACGACGGGTTTATGGATGATTTCAAGCGCACCGCTCCTTCTACTAGCAGCATCCGGGGCATTCCGGTGGACAGCAGGGGAAGGGAAAAAGAGGACAATGGCGAAAGAATTTATTTCATCAGAGTCCAGGCGGAAAAGAACGGAGACTATGACCGGGAGGCCATGGCCCGTGCCATCATGGCAGATCCCCGCCGTCCGGCATATACATCGGCCGACGGAAAACGGCATATCCTCATTTATCCCTGGACCATGACCTTCAACAATTACATCTGCACCGACACCTACAATCACGCCACCCTTCTCTACGTAAACGGCGGCAGGGATATTGAATACATCGGCGAATATGCCTTTGCCTCCTCCGAACTCATCGCCTTCTACGGCGAAAAGGTGAGGGAAGTGTGGGCCGGTGCCTTTAAGGACTGCCGGGCCCTGACCTATGTGGAACTGGGAAATAACCTGTTCCGGCTGGAAAACGAAGCCTTCGCCGACTGCCCGAACCTTCGGACCATCACCCTTCCCTCAAACCTTCGGGAAATAGGGAAAGATGTATTCAAAAATACGCCGGTTACTGTGAAATGCGAAAGGGACAGCAGGGCCTATGCCTACTGCATTGAAAACGGGATTCCCGTGGAATGCTGGGACTAGGGAAGCGCTGATTAAAATCACTTCCCTGGAAATGGCTGAAAAAGCAGGTCTCTCCGAAAGGAGGGACCTGCTTTTTCAGGAAAAGATTCCGAAGAATCTCAAATCTCAATTCTCAAATTTCAAATCTATCTTCTATATTCTTCTCTGTTCACCTTTCCTTTCACCGGTTTTCCATCCAGGAAAGCGCGGATATTATGGAGGGCATTCATGAGGGCTTCCCGGTGGGCGGTGCTGCTCATTTCTGCATTATGGGCGCTGCCGATGACGTTGGGATAGGCCAGCAGGGGATCGCCGTCCTTTGGGTAGGCTTCGTTTTCTTCCCACCATACGTCCATGGCCACATGGAAGCGGGGATTGTTTTTTACCTTGTCCAGCAGGGCGGCTCTGTCAATGAGCTGGGCCCGGGCCACGTCTACCAACAGGCTGTCCTCTTTCATGAGGGAAAGGATGGGTCTGCTGATGAGGCCTTCCGTTTCTTTGGTGAAGGGCAGGGCCAGCACCAGTACGTCCGCTTCTTTCACCGCTTCTTCCAGCTGGTCCATGGTGTAGGCTTTGTGGAGAAGAGGGGACTTTGGCAGGTGGCGGGAAATGGCGGTGAGGCGGCAGTGGAAGGGGAAAAGCACTTCCGCCAGGGCTTGTCCGATGCCGCCGAAGCCTGCAATGAGCACGGTCTCTTCGGAAAGAAGTTTCTGATGGTAGCCCAGGATATGGAATTTCCCCTGCTGCAGGTCATAGAGCTGTTCCCGGAGGCAGCGGTTCAGGGCGATGATCATGCCGCAGGCGGACTCTGCAATACCCCGGGCCCAGCCGCCGGAGTTGCAGTACAGGTGGATATCCTTCGGCAGTTTTTTGAAATCCAGGTGGTCCACGCCGGTTCTGGTGGTCTGCACCATGGCTGGTTTGGCAAGAAGGGGGATTTCCTCTTTTTTGATATCGCCCACAATATTTCTGGAAAGCACCACATCTGCCTTTTCCAGAGCCTTTTTCCGCTTCTCTTCGTCCAGATCTTCCAGCCAGAACAGAGCGGCATCGGGGAAGAGAGCTTGGACATCTTTTTCATAGGTTTCTTTGATGGGCGGGGCAATGACAATATTCATAGTTTTTCTCCTTTATTGACAGGAATCCTTTGGATGGAGCAGGCTGATGCAGAAAGAAAGGAAAGAAGGCGGGACTGCTCTTCCACTGGAGGGGCCGGGCCCATTTCTATTTTCTTGCGCTGCCATAGAGGGAAAGGAAAGCTTTCGATTTTCTTTATTATAAGATGATTCCTCTCCGGCGGAAAGGGGCATGGAAGGCGGGAAGAGAGAAGATTTTCATGATGGAAACTTTCCTGTCATCCCATACTGATATAGGAAACTATGTTCTCCATATCTATCCATTAAAAATTGTGTTATAGTTGTTACATATTGAATCTAATCAGACAGATATTGAATGAAGAAAGGCGGAGTTCGATGAATATTATTGATGAACTGAAATGGCGTGGCGCTGTCAATCAGCAGACCGATGAGGAAGGACTGTACAAGCTGGTAGGGGAAAAATCCATTTCCCTTTACTGCGGCATTGATCCCACCGGCGACAGCATGCATATCGGTCATCTGATTCCATTCATGATTCTGAAGCGTTTCCAGCTGGCCGGTCATCATCCGGTCATTGTTATTGGCGGCGGCACCGGTTCCATCGGCGATCCTTCGGGCCGGAAGACAGAAAGGGTGCTCCAGTCCCAGGAGACCATCCAGCATAATGCAGAATGTCTCACAGCCCAGATGAAGAAACTTTTCGGCGAAGATGGTTTCACCATGGTGAACAATTATGACTGGCTTTCCAAAATTTCCCTTCTGGAATTCCTTCGTGACTATGGCAAGCTGTTCAATATCAATACCATGCTGGCCAAGGAAGTGGTGGCTTCCCGTCTGGAAACAGGGATTTCCTTCACCGAATTCTCCTACCAGATTCTCCAGTCCATTGATTTCAAAATGCTCTATGACAAGTACAATGTACAGCTCCAGATCGGCGGCGCTGACCAGTGGGGCAACATTACCAACGGCGTAGAACTTCTCAGAAAGACGGAAGATGTGCATGATGCCTTCGGCCTCACCATCCCCCTCATGCTGAAGGCAGACGGTACCAAGTTCGGCAAAACCGCCGGCGGCGCGGTATGGCTGGATCCGAAGAAGACGTCGCCCTATGAATTCTATCAGTTCTGGTTCAACCAGGATGACCGGGATGTTGTGAAGTATCTGAAGTATTTCACCTTCCTTTCCCATGAGGAAATCGACGCACTGGAAAAAGAAGTGGCAGAACATCCGGAACACAGAAGCGCTCAGCGGAAGCTGGCTGAAGAAGTGACCCGTTTCGTTCACGGCGAAGAAGGACTGGCCCAGGCAGAAAAGGTGACCCAGGCTCTCTTCTCCGGCAACATCCAGGAACTCTCGGGCGATGAAATCGAAGGAGCTTTCCGCAACACCAAGGGCGGCGAAGTCCATGAAGCACCCATTAATATCGTGGAAGCTCTGGTGCAGGGCGGCGTGGAAAAATCCAAGCGTCAGGCAAGGGAAGATGTGAAGAACGGCGCCATCCGGGTGAACGGTGAACAGATTCGTGACATTGAAGCCTCTGTATCTGCCCATCCCAATACCAATGGCAAATTCATTATTATCAGAAAAGGCAAAAAGAATTATTTCTCCATCGAAGTGAAATAAAATGCCGGTCAAAAGCTCTCCTCCGGGAGGGCTTTTTATTTTTGGGAGCATCATAATTTTATTGTGCTGCTGCCAGCTCTAAACCCGCCGAACCTTTCATACCTGACGGGCACAGAACTCTTTGAACTAGTCCTGTCATGTGATATACTGTAATGTAATGAAGTTTCTATATTTGAAAAGGAGAGAAATATGAAATTTTCGTTTAACCACAACAATTTCAACGTGCTCGATTTGAAGAAGAGTATCGCTTTTTATGAAGAAGCCCTGGGACTCAAGGTAACAGGTGAGTACAAGGCTCCGGACGGCTCCTTTATTCTGGCTTACCTGGGGGATGGCACAACGAAGCACCGGCTGGAACTGACCTGGCTTCGGGACCGGAAGGAACCTTACAATCTGGGGGATAACGAATTCCATCTGGCTTTTGATGTGGATGACATGAAGGCGGCTCACGAAAAGCATAAGGCCATGGGCTGCATCTGTTTTGAAAATCCGGCCATGGGCATTTATTTCATTAATGATCCCGACGGATACTGGATTGAAATTATTCCGGAGGATATGTGATGGACCCTATTTTTGTACGTACCGCCCGCATTATCGGTGAAAAGGGCGTTGATTTTCTTTCCACAAAGACTGTGGCCGTTTTCGGCATCGGCGGCGTCGGTTCCTATGCGGCAGAAGCACTGGTCCGCGCCGGCGTGGGCCATCTGATTTTTATTGATAAGGATGCGGTGGAAGATTCCAACCTGAACCGCCAGCTGGTGGCAGACCGCACCACATTGGGCCGCAACAAGGCGGAAATCATGGTGGAAAGAGCGCACCGGGTGAATCCTGCCTGCGATGCCAGAGCGCTGGCTGTGTATTACCGGCCGGGAGATGAGGATTTCATCAAAAATCTCCATGCCGATTTCATTATCGATGCCATTGATGATGTGCCGGCTAAAGTGTCCATTGCAGAAATCTGCTACAAGCTGAAAATACCGGAAATTTCCTCCATGGGTACCGGCAACCGGCTCCGTCCGGAAATGCTGCAGATTGCAGATATTAATAAGACCTCTGTGTGCCATCTGGCAAGGAAAATGCGCAAAGAGCTGAAGGAGCGCCGGGTACGGCATCTGACCGTGGTATACTCCAAGGAGCTGCCTCATAAGCCCATCGGTGAAGGCCATGCACCTGGCTCCACTTCCTTTGTGCCGCCGGTGTCGGGCATGATGATGGCAGGCTATGTGATTAGAAATCTTTTGAAAGAAGTAAACATTACCTGAGGAAGCACCGATACATGCATGGGCTGCTTTCCTATGGCTTGTATGGACTGCAGGAATCAAAGAGTGTGCTGTTTCATCGGCGCTTCCCTGAGAAAGGAAAACAATATGGTTGAAATCCGTCATCCCGACTGGGTGACTATTCAGGAAAATGGAAAAGACGTGCTGGGGTACAACCAGGAATGGTATCCGGAGAAAAGGCAGAAACTGGCGGGCTGCGGCCCCACGGCCGGCAGCATGATGGCTGCCTATATTGAACGGAGGCAGCAGGGCAGAAAGGTGGAAACCAGAAAAGAGGCCCTGGCCATTATGCTGGATATCTGGAAATATGCGACGCCCCGCATGCACGGCCTCTATAAGACCCGCTGGCTGAAGGAGGGCCTGACCGCCTACATGCAGGAAAGGGGACTCAAAGGAAAGGTAGAAGCCCTGCCTATTCCCTCCATCCGTCTCCTGGCCCCCAAACTTCCCAAAGTGGCAGCCTTCATCAGGGAAGGACTGGAAGCGGACTGCCCCATCGGTTTCCTGAATCTCCACAGCGGCGGAGAGCCTATTCCCTACCACTGGCACTGGATGCCCCTGGTGAAAATGGAAGAAAGGGACGACGGTATTTACTGCACCCTCTGGGATGAGGGGACAGCCCATGTGTTCAATCTGGGAAACTGGCTGAAACACACCAAATTCGGCGGCGGATTTGTAAGAATCACGAATTCCTGAAAGAAAAGGGACTGTGAAGAAATGATGGAGCTCCGGTCAGATGGGTAGACAATGGGTTAGTTTACAAGGGGCGAATTGACAAGTACTCTCTCCGGTTCCTTGTGATTTCGACCGAAGCGAAGCGAAGCGGCGTGGAGAAATCTCACACCGAAGTGAGGAGGCTCCATGGCGGCAGGAGATCTCTCGACTCAGTGTTTCCATAGAGATGAGTATCTATTACCCATAGCGGCAGGCAGCCCCGCTCGAGATGACGATAGCGGCAGGCAGCAGGCAGTCATTCCCGGGAGGGATCAATTGAACAAAATGCTGCCCCGCTCCGTCATTTCGACGGTCGGAGCGGAGTGGAGAAATCTCACGCCGAAGTGAGGAGGCTCCATGGCGGCAGGAGATCTCTCGACTCAGCGTTTCAATAGAGATGAGTATCTATCACCCATGGCGGCAGGCAGCCCCGCTCGAGATGACGATAGCGGCAGGCAGTATATCATCATATGGCTGTAATAAAAAGGGCTGTGAAGAAATGATTACCATTTTTCCACAGCCCTTTTTTGATGACAGCCGGTCTCTTTCGTAAAGGTGCATTTTCTTTGGCACAGGCGCTCCATCAGCAGATGGAGTATAATCAAAGAGGAGAGATGATGTAGAGGTGAAACCGATGAAGAAAAAGTGGATGGCAGTGATTCTGGCGGCATTTCTGGCCCTTCCTCCGGGAGTGGAGGCAAAGGCCTTTGATGGCGCTTCTATTCTGGGGCGTATCCTTTCCAGCGGCGTTTCCCATTCCACCACGGTGAAAACAAAGCCGGCCGTGGTGAAGCGTTCTTCCGGAAAGAAGAACCGTTATAAAAATGCCATGGGAGCCCTGGAGAACCTGCAGTGGGTAGGCGTGGCGAAAAGCTCCGGCGGCAGTATCTATTTCGACCAGGACACCATGAAGGATACCACCCGTAATGGCGAGCGGCGGGTGACGGCTACGGTGAAAAATGAATTTACCAAAGCCGGCGCCAGAGCGGTGGAAGAAAGCAGCCATGGTGAGGTGGACCGGGATGAGGCAGCCTATTCCCTTTTCCTGGTCGATTTCGGCGAAAGGGACTGCTTCATTGCCAGCCCCGTGATTTATTATGACCGGAAGGGAAAAGAGCTGACAAGGAAAAAGGCTTCTTTGGCCTATGCCGATGTAACTGGTATGAACTACGGAAAACCCTACAGACCGGGCAGCATGGAGCTTAAAATCAAAGAGAAGGTTTTTACCTATGCAGACCGGGTGAAGGAAGAGGAAAAGGAAAGAACAGCGGAAAACCGGTAGGAAAGAAAAAAGACCTCGCAGGAGCGGGGTCTTTTCCTTTCAACAATCAGCCTTCATATTCTTCAAATTCATCTTTTCCGGCGCCGCACATGGGGCAGATGTAATCAGCCGGAAGATCTTCGAACTTGGTGCCCGGCGCAATTCCGTTATCCGGATCACCCTGGGCTTCATCATAAATCCATCCGCAGATCTTGCAAATGTACTTCTTCATAGTATCCTCCGTTCTCCTGCACGCTGCAGGACATACATATGGCAGAGCCATCAACCTGTATGTATTATACCATAGCTTCTATAGGGAAGGGAGAGGCCGGATCATCAGTGGGCGGCGGCTTTTATTATAGAGTCTTGTTATATATGGTGAAATAAAAATTTTGTATAGGCTTCCAACTGCAGGGGGAGTAATATAATATATAATAGAATATCGCATACAATAGACTTTAAGAAAGGGGGACAGGACAGAGGGGAAACCTGAGCGGAAAGGGCTGATTACAGAGCTGCCTGCTTTATTCTTGAAATTTCAGGAAATGGGACGAAGCGGGCAGCAGGCTATTCAGGAAGTCTCATGATGAAGTATTACATGAAATTTCATATAAAAACAGACTTTATGAATGAATCGGCACTTCCCTGAAGTTTGATTCTATATTTTTCATGTAAAGGGGAAATTCATGATGAAAAAAGAAGCGCTTTTATTAAGTTTATGTCTGCTGATGGCAACACCCGGCGGTATGGTCAGCATGGCAGATGCACCTGCGGAACTGGAACCGGCGATTATGGCTTCTGCTGAACCGGTGGAGGCAGAAAATCAGAAAAAAGAGGCAGATACGGAGGAAGGACAGCCTGATTTCAAGGAAAGGGCCAATGCAGCTCTTCATCCGGAAGCGGCAGAAGAAACTTCTACGGTGCAGGAAGGGGATTTATATATTCCCAAGGATACCCAGATAAGGCTTGAACTGGTAGATCCTATCAGCTCCAAGAAGTCGAAAACCGGAAACACATTCAAGCTGAAGACCATGGAGGATACCATTATTAATGATGTGGTTGTCATTCCGCAGGGAGAAGAGGTCAAAGGCATCATAGTCAAGGCTCATGGGAACGGAATGTTTGGCCGCGGCGGCAAGCTGGAATTCAATGTGCCTTATGTGGCAACTATTAACGGTGTCAAGGTGCCGGTGAATGGATATGTGAATGCCCATGGAAAACAGGATGCCGGAGCAGTCGCTGTGGCGGCGGCGGTGACTGTGGTAGGCGGCTTGTTCATGAAAGGGAAGAATTACTACTACAATCCGGGACAGGAATTTATTGTTACTGTCAAAGAAGATACGGATCTGGAGGCTACTCCGGATAATCTGGAGGAAGTGATGGACCCTGCCAATCAGACTCATGGCAATTCCATCAGCGTAGCAGCCAGATAATAGGACACAGGAAACAGCCTTTGTGGAGGGGATGATTCTCCGCAAAGGCTGTTTTTGTTTACGGAGAAAGCAGGTACATAACGGCCCGGCGGGCTCCTCTTGACTTTTTTACACCCCTTATGATATATTTTCAACAATACTATCTATCTTTTGGATAGGGTTTTAAAGGAGGTTTTCATATGGCTAAGAAAAGAATAGTAGGTGTGGCAGGCCTTGGGCATGTAGGTGCCCATGCGGCATTCTGCCTGGGTATGATGGGGATTGCTGATGAAATCCTTCTTTGCGATGTGAAGGAGCAGAAGGCCATCAGTGAATGTCAGGACCTGAATGATGCGGTCATGTACATGCCGAACCATGTGGTGTATCGGGTGACTGATTATGCAGGATTGAAGGACTGCGATGTGATTGTGAATGCAGTGGGAGATGTGAGCCTCTGTGCTACGGGAAATCGGGATGATGAGCTGGAAAACAGTGTGCGCCAGGTGGCGGACTATGTGCCGAAGGTGATGGAGGCCGGATTCGACGGGATTTTCGTCACCATTACCAATCCCTGTGATGTGATCGCCCACCTGATTGCCAAGCTTTCCGGACTTCCCCGGGGACGGGTGGTAGGTACGGGAACCCTTCTTGATTCTTCCCGTCTGATTCATGCCATTTCGGACCAGACAGGCCTGGATGCCCGGGGGTTCTTTGCCTTTATGATGGGGGAACATGGCAGCGCCCAGATGGTTCCCTGGTCCCAGGTCAATTTTTACGGCCAGACGCTGGAGCAGATGGAAGAAGATCCCCGCTTCCTCTTTGATAAGGACAAGGTGCAGGAAAAGGCCATTAAAGGCGGCTGGGTGACTTACCAGGGCAAGCAGTGCACGGAGTACGGCATCGCATCGGCGGCAGCTACGCTGGTGAGGACGATTTTCCATGATGAAAAACGGATTCTTCCCTGTTCTGTAGAACTTCGGGGTGAATACGGGGAACAGGATGTGTTCTGCGGCGTGCCGGCAGTCATCGGTATCCATGGGGTGGAGGAAGTGCTGGAGTATGATCTTCCGGACAATGAGATGAAGCGGTTCAAAGAATGCATCGATACGATTCATCGGAATATTGAGAGAGGAAACCGCTTCCTGCCCTGATAAGGGGATGACCCTTCCGTGGTGAAATGGGAATTTCCAGGTCTTTGATTTTGATGGACTTGGCCGGGCATGAAGTTTTCTCAAAAGGCAAAAGGGGCTGTGAAGAAATGATTACCATTTTTTCACAGCCCCTTTTGCCTTATCACATATGATGATAGGCTGCCTGATGTTATCGTCATCTCGAGCGGGGGACCTGCCGATATGGGGGGAAAGGCTTTGGATACTATTGACACGCTGAGCCGGGAGATTTCCTGCCACCAGGGGGCCTCCTCCCTTCGGCGTGAGATTTCTCCACTCCGCTCCGACCGTCGAAATGACGGGGTGGGGGGTGATATCTGTGAGGTTTATGGTATGCGATTTCAGGATTTGAATTCCGTCCTTTCCAATCGCTTACTATCTGATAAAGATTCCTTCATTTTTTCACAGCTCTTTTTGTTATGAAATATGGGATTCATGAGGAAGAGGAAGGAGGACTTTTCCTCGTCTATTTCTTCTGATATCCATTGATTGGAAATGCAGTGTCTGCAAACTAATAGATATATGGATATAAAAGCAGATATTTTTGATATTTTACGTCATAAAATAATTACATACAGACTATTAAAAATGGAAATCATAGATAAAAATATGGATAAAACCATCAATTCATATTTATTTTAAATCTATAAACTTATTTGTTTCATGAATCGATAGGTAAATCAATACCAATTTATAGAGGGCTATTGATTTTAGAAAAGCCCCTTAGTACAATGTTACATATAACCCAAAGGGAAAGCTCCATTTATGGTTGAAGAGCCTTCCTGCTGACAGCTTTACGGTTTCCTGAAGGGAACCGATTTTAAAGGAGAGGATTGTATGAGACATATTCGTAAGGTCCTGGTGGCCAACAGAGGCGAAATCGCCATTCGCGTATTCCGCGCCTGCAGCGAACTGGGAATCCGCACAGTAGCCATTTATTCCAAAGAAGATATTCTGTCCCTGCACCGCAACCGGGCTGATGAAGCATACCTGGTCGGGGAAGGGGATAAACCGATTGACGCCTATCTGGATATTGAAGATATTATCCGTATCTGCAAGGAACATGATGTGGATGCCATCCATCCGGGCTATGGCTTCCTGGCTGAAAATGCCAAGCTGGCCAAACGGTGCGAAGAGGAAGGCATTATTTTCATCGGGCCGCGGGTAGAACATCTGATGATGTTCGGTGATAAGGTGAATTCCCGTATCCAGGCTGAAAAAGCAGATATTCCCATGATCCCCGGCTCTAAGGGAGCGGTGAAGAGCTTTGAGGAAGTGAAGGAGTTTGCAGAAAAGAACGGCTTCCCCATTATGATCAAGGCTGTTAACGGCGGCGGCGGCCGCGGTATCCGCAACGTGGACCGCATGGAGGATCTGGAAGAGGCTTACAACCGGGCCAAGTCCGAAGCCAAAATGGCTTTCGGTGATGATGATGTATATGTAGAAAAATGCATTATGAACCCGAAGCATATCGAAGTACAGATTCTGGGTGATGAACAGGGCAATGTGGTTCATCTTTTCGAAAGAGACTGCTCTATCCAGCGCCGTCATCAGAAGGTCATCGAAATGGCACCGGCCTGGTCCCTGCCTGTGGAACTTCGCCAGAAGATCTGCAATGCGGCAGTGAAGCTCATGAAACATGTACACTACCTCAATGCAGGTACTGTGGAATTTCTGGTAGACCAGGATGAAAAGCATTTCTATTTCATCGAAGTCAATCCCCGTGTCCAGGTAGAACATACGGTAACGGAAATGATTACCGATGTGGATATCGTGAAGACCCAGATTCTGATTGCCGAAGGGTACTCCATCGACAGTCCGGAAATCGCCATTGGCCAGCAGCAGGATATCTGGTACAAAGGCGTGGCTATCCAGTGCCGTATTACCACCGAGGATCCGCAGAATAATTTCATGCCTGATACAGGCAAAATCATTGCCTACCGCTCCGGCGGCGGCCCCGGTATCCGTCTGGATGCAGGCACTGCCTATGCAGGGGCTGTAATTACTCCTTACTATGATTCTCTTCTCGTTAAGGTTACAGCCCATGCCCTCCATCCGAAGGATACCATCCACAAAATGCTCCGCTGCCTGGATGAATTCCGGATTTCCGGTGTAAAGACCAACATTTACTTCCTGCAGAATATGCTCCGTACCCGGGATTTCCAGGAAGGAAAATGCGATGTCAACTATATTGACCGGAATCCCTGGCTCCTGCAGGAGCCGGACCTGATTTCCGACCGGGGCACCAAGCTTCTTTCCTACATCGGCGATATCACGGTGAACGGCTATGCCGGCGCCGGCCATAAGGAAAAACCGGACTTTGCTCCCCTCCCGGTGCTGGATGCGTCCAGGGAAGAAGCACCGAAGGGAACCAGACAGCTTCTGGATGAACTGGGACCGGAGAAGTTTGCCAAGTGGGTACTGGACCGCAAGGAAGTCATGTTCATGGATACCACGTACCGTGATGCCCATCAGTCCCTGCTGGCTACCCGCGTGAGGACCCATGATATTATGAAGGCCATCCATTATACGGCTGTCCATGTGCCTGAGCTTTTCTCCTTTGAAAACTGGGGCGGCGCTACCTTCGACGTGGCTTACCGTTTCCTGGATGAAAGCCCCTGGGACAGACTCCGTCAGATGAGGAAGGCTGCACCGAATATTCTTTTCCAGATGCTGACCCGCGGCGCCAATACCGTAGGATATACCAACTATCCGGAAAATGTGGTCCGTCATTTCATCGACCAGGCTGCCGATAACGGCATTGATGTATTCCGTATTTTCGACTGCCTGAACCAGCTGAACCATATGACTATCTCCATTGATGAGGTACGGAAGAAGAATAAGATTGCAGAAGCCTGCTTCTGCTACACCGGCGACATTATGGACTCCAGCCGTCAGAAGTACTCTCTGAAGTACTATACGGACCTGGCAAAGGAAATGAAGAATGCCGGTGCCAACATTATTGCTATTAAGGATATGGCAGGCCTTCTGAAACCGGAAGCAGCCTATGCCCTGATTTCCGCTCTGAAGGATGCGGTGGATCTGCCTATCCACCTCCACAGCCATGAAGGCGGCGGCTGCACCCTTTACTCCTACGCTAAAGCCGTAGATGCAGGGGTAGATATTGTGGATGTGGCTACCGGCGCTCTTTCCAACGGCACCAGCCAGCCTTCCATGACTGCCATGTACTATGCGCTGCAGAACCATCCCCGTCAGCCGAAGCTGGATATCGATGCGCTGGAAACCATCGACCGCTACTGGCAGGGGGTACGTCCCTACTATGCCGGCGTAGATTCCCGCATGGCCAGCCCGAACACCACCGTATTCCAGCATGAAATGCCGGGAGGACAGTATTCCAACCTGCGCCAGCAGGCAACAGCCGTAGGCCTTGGGCAGGAGTGGCCGGAAGTATGCCGCATGTATGCCAAAGTGAATATGATGTTTGGCGATATCATCAAAGTCACCCCGTCTTCTAAAGTAGTAGGGGATATGACCCTCTTCATGGTACAGAACCATCTGACAGAAAAAGATATTTATGAAAAAGGGGAAACCCTGGACTTCCCGCAGTCCGTGGTCGATTTCTTCGACGGCAAGCTGGGCATCCCCTACGGCGGTTTCCCGGAGAAGCTGCAGAAAATCATTCTTCGCGGACAGAAGCCGCATCTGGAAAGTCATCCTGCCGATGTGGACTTTGACAAAGTGAAGATGGAAATGAAGGAGAAACATATTCCCACCAGGGAAGAAGATGTATCGTCCTACTGCATTTATCCGAAGGTATTCAGTGACTATATGGAACGGTACCATAAGTACGGTGACCTTTCCATTCTGGATACACCGACCTATTTCTTCGGCATGAAGCCGGGTGAAGAAATCCGGGTGAACATTGATGAAGGCAAGATGCTGCTGGTGAAACTGGACAACATTACCAAACCTGACGGCGAAGGCAATCGGGAAATCCAGTTCGAGCTGAACGGCATGCCCCGGGAAATCAAGATTCATGACAAACATGTGGCAGAGAGTGCCGTCAGTGCCAGAAAAGCGGACAAGGATATTGCCGGTGAAGTGGGTGCTACCCTTTCCGGCTCCGTGGTGAAGCTTCTGGTAGACAAAGGCGCTTCTGTGAAGAAGGGTGAACCGGTTATCGTGACGGAAGCCATGAAGATGGAAACTACTATTACCGCTCCGGTGGACGGTATCGTTTCCGAAATTCATGTGAAGGCAGGACAGAGAATCGAATCGGGAGACCTGCTCATGGTCATTGAATAACTGATTTTTCTGATAAAAAGCCCTGGCTCATAATGAGTACAGGGCTTTTTCAAATATTTGCCGCATGCGGACATCATAAGGCGGCATAGCATGAACTAAATGGTGTACCTTTTAATCATATATGGTTTTCGCACTTGCCATGGCAGGTGCGGCAGGGTATACTATTTAGAATACATGGGGAATAAACTGGGAGTATGGAAATCGTGGTTTGATTCAGGTTTTATTTAGGAGTGGAATCTGAGGCATTTCAACCGGTATTTCCAAATGGGAGTAAATGGGATTTTATTTCATTGGAGGAGGAGTTTATCGTGTTAAGCCAGATTAAGAGCATCCTTGGCAAGGTGTCTCTCATCAAGCAGATAGCCGTAGGTCTTGTTATTGGTATCTGCATTGCCGTCTTTTTCCCGCCGGCCATTCCGGTGGTCAAGATTTTCGGTGACCTTTTCGTTAAAGCCCTGAAAGGTGTAGCGCCGATCCTGGTTTTCTTCCTGGTCATGAATGCCATGGCTCAGAGGAAGGAAGGCTCCAGCGGCAGCATGAAGCCTATTATTGAACTGTATGTGATTGGTACGTTCCTGGCTTCCCTGGTGGGCGTAACCATGTCTTTCCTGTTTCCTACGTTCCTGTCTCTCCAGGTGGCACCGGATACGAAACTGGCACCGCCAAGCGGCATTGTGCAGGTTCTTCACAACCTGATCTTAAGCATCGTAGATAACCCGGTAGCAGCCCTGATGAACGCCAACTACATCGGTATCCTTGGCTGGGCTATTATCCTGGGCATTGCGCTGAAGACCTGTGCCGGAGACACCACCAAGGCCTGCCTCAATGATATTGCCGCCGGTATTACCAAGGTAGTCACCTGGGTTATCCATTTCGCACCTCTTGGCATTATGGGTCTGGTAGCTGATTCCGTAGGTACCGCAGGTCTGGGTGCTCTTCTGGGCTATGTACAGCTGCTGGGCGTCCTCATCGGCTCCTACTTCCTGGTAGCCCTGGTGATGAATCCACTTATCGTATTTGCTAAAGTACGCAGGAACCCCTATCCCCTGGTATGGACCACCATCCGTGAAAGCGGTGTCTATGCTTTCTTCACCAGAAGCTCTGCCGCCAACATTCCGGTGAACCTGTCCCTCTGCAAGAGACTGGGACTGAATCCGGATACCTTCACCATTTCCATTCCGCTGGGTGCCACCATCAACATGGCCGGCGCATCCATTACCATTTCCGTGCTGGCTCTGGCTGCTGCCCATACCCTGGGTATTGAAGTAGATATGGCTACGGCCCTTCTGCTCTGCATCGTTTCTACCGTTGGTGCCTGCGGTGCATCCGGCGTAGCCGGCGGCTCCCTGCTCCTCATTCCGGTTGCCTGCGCATCCTTCGGCATCGGCAATGATATTTCCATGCAGGTGGTAGGTGTAGGTTTCATTATCTCCGTACTGGAAGATGCCTGCGAAACCGCCCTCAACAGTTCCAGCGACGTGCTCTTCACTGCCACTGCAGAATTTGCAGAACGCAGAAAGAATGGCACACTGAAAGCATCTGACATGGTTCCAAAGGACGAACATTGATTGATCCATAAAAAAGCTGTGAAAAAATGTAAATCATTTTTTCACAGCTTTTTTTATCCACTGCAAAAACTCCTGAATCATTTTCTGCCTTTTTCCGGCAGGACTTCTTCCTTCTTCCGGCAGCGGGACGGAAGAAAGGGAAATGGCAGGTTTTGATTCAGGAGTTTCTGTATTCAGTACCTTGAGAGTTCCGATTCATATGAGGAAGTTTTCCCCTTTCATTCACCTGTCCCTTACAGGGTGTGTGCACAACAGGCAGGGAGAGGGGAGACCCTTCCGGGCCCTTTCGGTTCTCCATTCCTATAGTCAGTAAAGGGACATGGATTTCTCCTTTGGGGAATGGGCTTGCCATTCCCTGATAAATATCATAAAATAGACAGGATTCTATATACATATTTCCTTCTGCCTGTTTTATCATCGTATTTTTACAGCTTCCATAGTGCACGGTTTCTCTGGAAATGATAAAATAAAAAGAGTTGACGCAGGAGGTTTTTATGGAAACAATCGGTCTCTTGGCAGGTATCGGCACCCTTCCCGTGGAATTTACGGAGGCGGTGAAATCCCAGGGTTATCGGGTGGTATGCATTGCGGTGATTCCGGGCATTGATCCCCGTCTGAAAGATTTGGCAGACGCCTATTATGAAATCAGCGCATTCAAGCTGAATAAAGTGATTAAGACCCTGGTGAACGAAGGGGTGAAGGAAGTCACCATGATTGGCAAGGTGACGAAGGAGTGGCTTTTCAAAAACCATCCCTTCCCTGATCTTCGGGCCATCAAGGTATTGAACCGTTTAAGAAAAATGAATTTCAAGGATGACACAGTGACCCTGGCCATTGTGGAGGAACTGGCAAAGGATGGCATTTCCGTCCTTGACCAGACGAAGTATTTAAAGCCCCTTATGCCGGGACCCCAGGTGTTTACGAAAAAGAAACCTACCGAGGCACAGATGGCTGATGTGGCTTTCGGTTTCAAGGCAGCCAAGGCTATCGGCGCCATGGATCTGGGACAGACAGTGGTGGTGAAAAACCAGGCTGTCATGGCAGTGGAAGCTATCGAAGGCACCGATGCCTGCATCCGCCGGGGCGGAAGTCTGGCCAGAGGCGGCGCGGTGGTGGTAAAGACGGCAAAGCCATCTCAGGATACCCGGTTTGACATGCCTGCCGTGGGACTGACCACCCTTCATTCCATGGAGGAATCAGACTGCGCCGTACTGGCTATCGAGGCCTGGCATACCCTTTTTGCAGAAAAGGAATCGGTCCTTGCAGAAGCGAATCGGAAGGGCATCGTGATTCTTGCGGTAGAACAGGATAAGATATGAAAATAATGATGTCTGCCGGAGAGGCTTCCGGCGATATGCATGCTGCTGCTGTGGCGGCAGAGCTGAAACGGATCATGCCGGAAGCGGACATATTCGGCATGGGCGGCGCCGACATGAGAAAGAGCGGTGTCCGTATTATATATGATATAGAAAATCTGGGCATTATCGGCGTGGTGGAAGTGATCCGCCATATTCCCTTCTTCTTTCGTCTCCGCGCTTTTCTGAAGAAAGCCATGGTGGAAGAGAAGCCGGATGTGCTGGTGTGCGTGGATTATCCGGGGTTCAACATGAAACTGGCCCATGTGGCAAAGGAACTGGGAATTCCGGTGATTTACTACATTGCGCCCACCATCTGGGCCTGGAATAAGGGCAGGGCCAAAAACATTGTGCGGGATGTGGAGCAGGTGGCTTCCATATTTCCTTTTGAGGCAGAGGCCTATCGGAAGGCAGGGGCCCGCGTCACTTTTGTGGGCCATCCCCTGGCGGATACGGTGAAGCCCTCCATGTCCTTTGAGGAGGCCATGACATATTTCCATGGAGATCCCTCCAGGAAGCGAGTGCTCCTCATGCCGGGCAGCCGGAAAAATGAGGTAGCCGGCCTTCTTCCCATGATGCTGGAAGCGGCGAAAAAGCTGGAGGAAAAGGAAAGATGCCAGTTTTTTATTCCCCGGGCCTCCACCATTCCCAAAGACATGCTTTTGGGAATCATAGGAAACACATCCCTTTCCATTGAAATCACCGAGGGTCATCAATATGATCTTATGCATATCTGCACTGCCTGCGTAGCATCTTCCGGCACAGCCACTCTGGAAACGGCTCTTATGGAGCTTCCTACGGTGCTGGTATACAAACTGGCGCCGGTTACCTGGTTTCTGGCCAATCTTCTGGTTCATGTAAAATATGCAGGCCTTCCCAATCTTCTCCTGAACCGGGAGGTGACACCGGAGCTTCTCCAGGACAGGGCCAATGCGGAAAACATCGTGTCCATCCTCCTTCCCTGGCTGGAAGATGAAAAGAAAAGGGAAAAGAATGTGGAAGAAATCCGGGAAGTGCGGAAAGCCCTTGGATCCGGCGGAGCTGTCCATCGGGTGGCCGAGCTTATTATAAAGACTGCAGGAGCGGTTCATGGCAAATAAACGAAGCAAATTAAACAGTTATAAAAGGCTTCTCCATTTTCTGAAGCCCTATATCAAACTGCTGATTATATCCATCATCTGTATGGTGGCTGTATCGGCATCCAATCTTTACGTTCCCTGGATTATCAAGGACGTGATTGATAAGGTACTGGAAGATAAAGACCTCACCATGCTTTATCTGATTATTCTTTCCATTATTGTGGTGTTCTTCATCCGCGGCTCCACCACCTTTGCCCACCGCTACCTCATGGGGTACATCGGGCAGTCGGTAATCCGGGATTTACGAAACAAGCTCTACGAGCATCTGCAGAAGCTGCCCATTGCCTACTTTGATAAAAGGCGTACCGGTGAAATCATGAGTAATCTCACCAACGACATTGGCGCTCTGCAGACGGCCATGACCACCGATTTCATTATGCTGGTACAGGAAGGAGCCATTTTCATCGGTTCCTTTGCCGCCATGATTTACCTCCAGTGGAAGCTCACCATTCTCTGCCTTATCATTGTGCCTCTGGTGTCGGTGACCATCAAATTCTTCGGCAGGAAACTCCATTCCTCTGGCCGGAGCGTGCAGGAAAGACTGGCTGATGTGACGGCCATGCTGCAGGAAACCATTTCCGGCGTCCGCATCATCCGAAGCTTCAACCGCTGCGACTATGAAACGAAACGGTTCAGACAGGTGAACCAGAACAATTTCAAGGCCACTGTGAAATCCATCCGCCAGCAGAGCCAGCTTACGCCGGTAGTGGAATTTCTGGCGGCCCTGGCCATTACGGTAATTATCTGGTACGGCGGCGTGTCTGTCATTGACGGCATTATGACGGCCGGCGAGCTGATTGCCTTCCTGATTTATGCCATCAATCTGGCAAACCCCATCAAGCGTATTGCTGACAGCTACGGAAATATCCAGAAGTCCCTGGCAGCAGCGGACAGGGTTTTTGCCATCCTTGATGAAAAGGAAGAAGACCAGAACCATGAAGATGAAAAGCCGCTGGTGGTGAAGAAAGGGCTGGTGGAGGCAAAGCATGTACAGTTTGCCTATGAAGAAGGTCATCCGGTCCTCACGGATTTGAATTTCAAAGCCAATCCCGGTGAAACCATTGCTATTGTAGGGCCCTCGGGAGCCGGCAAATCTACCATTGCCAACCTGCTTCCAAGGTTCTATGAAATCACCGGTGGCGAAATCGACATTGATGGCATGGATATCCGCAAAGCGGAGCTGGGGTCTCTTCGCGACCAGATCGGCCTGGTGCCCCAGGATACCCTCCTTTTCAATACGTCCATCAAGGACAATGTGCTCTATGGCCGTCTGGATGCCACCGATGAAGAAGTGTGGGCGGCTGTCCGCTCTGCCAATGCGGAGAAATTTATCAGAGAACTGCCTGACGGCATTGATACCAGGGTAGGGGATCGGGGACTGATCCTCTCCGGCGGCCAGCGCCAGCGTATCGCCATTGCCCGGGCCATCCTGAAAAATCCGAAAATCCTTATCCTTGATGAAGCGACTTCCGCTCTGGACACGGAAAGTGAAAAGGTGGTGCAGGATGCCCTGGATAAACTGATGGTAGGCCGTACGGCCTTCGTCATCGCCCACCGGCTTTCCACCATTAAGAACGCAGACCAGATTCTGGTGCTGAATGACGGCGTCATTGCCGAACGGGGCACCCATGATGAACTGATGGCAAAGGGCGGCCTCTACTACGACCTTTATACCATGAGCGCCAAAGTAACAGAAGCTGAGGATTCGGTGGAAGACGAAAAGAAAGAGGGCTAGCGGGCTGGTGAGCCAGCTTCCAGGTCTTTCAAGACATTGGCAGCCTGGCGCAGGAAACAAGAACTTCCCTCAGCCCTCAAATCTTAAATCTCAAATCTCTTCTCCCCTTGATTGTTCCGACAAAGGAGATATCCCATTGTATTGGTTTTATAACATCTGCCTGGTGGCTTACTGGATTCTCCAGATTCCCCTTCTGATTTACCGGCTTGTATTTGAAGAAGGCTTTTATGACAGACTGAAGCAGAGCGCCGGCATTATGCCTACGCCTACACTGCTGCAGATTGCAGACCACAATGCCATCTGGGTTCATGCCGCTTCCGTAGGAGAAGTGGTGGCAGCCAGCCCCATTGTGCGGGAACTGAAGAAGAAATACCCTGATGAAATGGTGGTGGTGTCTGTGGTTACCGCCACAGGCCACCGCATGGCCCAGCGCATTATCCCGGAAGCAGACGGGCATATATTCTTTCCCTTTGACCTGCCGGTCATTACGGAACGGATTGTAAATATCGTAAACCCCAAGGCCATTATCCTCATTGAAACGGAACTGTGGCCCAATTTCCTCCGCCTGGCCTGGAGAAAGAAGATACCGGTGATGATGATGAACGGCAGAATCAGTGGCCGCTCCATGCGCCGCTATTCCCTCATCAAGCGGTTTACCACCAGAATGCTCCTGCAGATCCGGAAATTCTGCATGCAGTCTAAAATCGACAGGGAACGCATTATTTCCATGGGAGCCATTCCCCAAAGGGTGGTTATTACAGGAAATACGAAGTATGACCAGACCTATGCAGAGGTGTCGGAAGAGGAACGAGCCAAGCTCAGAAGGGAATTCCGCTTTGAAGGGAAGGGCCCCATCATTGTGGCAGGCTCCACCCATGGCGGGGAAGAGGAAATCGTGGTACGTACCTTTGGAAAGATTCTGGAGAAATATCCGGATGCCCGCCTTCTTCTGGCAGTCCGCGAAATTACCCGTGCCGCCTCGGTGCGGTTCATGATCAAGCATCAGGGCTACACCGTGCTCCGCCGCTCCAAAATGGGAACGGATGAAGATGACGGCAAGGGCGCTCAGATCGTGATTCTGGACACCATCGGTGAACTGGGCCGGCTCTACAGCCTGGCAGATGTGGTGTTCGTGGGAGGCAGCTTTGTCAAAGTAGGCGGCCATAATATCCTGGAACCGGCAGCCCATGGAAAACCGGTGCTTGTAGGTCCCTATATGTTCAATTTCCAGGAAATCTTCGAGCTCCTTTCCCAGCGGGGCGTATGCATCATGACCCCCGATGAGAAATCCTTTGAAACAACGCTGCTTGACCTTCTGGGGAATCCGGAAAAAATGAAGAAAATGGGAGAAGCGGCATTGGAAGTGGTTCATGAAAATCAGGGGGCCACAGAAAGGAATATTGCTTCCTTTGAAGAACTGGTGAAGGAATATGGTATCAAACTGAGGGAAAACGCATGAGTCTTGAAAATTACGTCACCGGCCTGATGAAGAATCCTTCTCCGGACCTGAAAGGGAGGCTCATGCTCTCTCTTCTGGACAAGCTGGAAAAGCTGTACCTGTCCCAGGTGGTGAAGCGTCGGGAGGCGGAAGAAAAAGCAGCAGAAGACTGCGGGATTCCTGTCATTTCCGTAGGCAATGTGACTGCCGGCGGCACAGGGAAGACACCCTGTATCATCAAAATGGCGGACATGCTGGAAAAGGAAGGCTTCCATCCTGCCATCATCAGCCGGGGCTACCGGAGCGGCCTTGAAAAAGAGGGCGGCCTTGTTTCTGACGGGGCACATATCCTCGTTTCCCAGGCCATGGCAGGGGATGAGCCTTATATGATGGCCCTGAAACTGCCTCATGTACCGGTACTGGTAGGGAAAGACCGGCTGCGGTCGGTGGAAAGGGCAAAGAAGCTGAAAGCGGACATTCTCCTCATGGATGACGGTTTCCAGTATTGGAAACTGAAAAGGGACAGGGACCTGGTGCTTCTTGACTGTACCAATCCCTTCGGCTATGAACATGCCCTCCCCCGGGGGCTTCTCCGGGAGCCGCTGGATGCATTACAAAGGGCCAGCCTTTTCATTCTCACCAAGAGCGACCAGGTGCATGAGGAACAGGTGGAGGAAATCAGAAACCGGCTGGAAAAGCTGGCGCCGGGCATTCCTGTTATCTGTGCCTGCCACCGCCCTTCCCGGGCCGTGGCTTTCACGAAATGGATGGAAAGGAATCATGAAGGCCCCCTTTCACTGGTGAAAGGGAAAAGGGCTTACCTGGTTTCGGGCATAGGGAATCCGGCGGCCTTTGCCAGAACAGCCGGGGAGGCAGGCCTCTTCCTCACTGGTGAAATGGCCTATGATGACCATCATCATTACAGCGATGAGGATTTGAGAAACGTCATATCGGAAGCGTTGAAGTATGGTGCAGATATGATTGTGACCACTGAAAAAGATGCAGTAAAGATGATGAATCTGAAAGAAATCAAAAGAGCGGCCGTCCCCCTGTATGTACTGGAAATTGAAATGGCCTTTCCGGAGGGGGAAGCGGTTTTAAGGAAGCAATGGGAGGATTTGAAATGAAAGCTGTATGTATTATTCCGTCAAGGTATGCCTCTACCCGGCTTCCGGGCAAGCCCCTTCGCATGATTGCCGGCGAAACGCTGGTACATCGGGTGTATGAAAGAGCCCTTCTGGCCAAGGTGCCGGAACGGGTTATCGTGGCTACCGACCATGAAGATATTGAAAAAGAAGTGAAAGCCTTCGGCGGCCATGTGGTGATGACCTCTGTCAACCATCCCACCGGCACCGACAGGCTGGCAGAAGTGGCAGCAAAGTTTCCGCAGTATGATATTATTGTGAATGTACAGGGCGATGAACCGCTGATCGACCCCGACGTCATTGACGGGCTGGCAAAGGACCTGATGGACCATGAAGAGCTGGACATGGCTACCGTGGCTACCCCTCTCAGAAAAGAAGAGTATGATGATCCGTCGGCGGTGAAAGTGGTAGTCAACCGGAAAGGAGAAGCCCTTTATTTCTCCCGCTCCCTGATTCCCTATCCACGCCATGATTTTGCAGAACCGCCGCTGAAGCATGTGGGCATTTATGCTTACCGCCGGGATTTCCTTCTGGCCTATGCCAAAATGGAACAGACTCCGCTGGAAAAGACGGAATCCCTGGAACAGCTGCGGGCCCTGGAAATGGGCTATAAAATCGGCGTTATTTCTGTCAAAACCGAAGATATCGGTATTGATACAGAAGCAGACCTGAAGAAAGCCAATGAGTATTTTGAAAGGAATCACTTATGAAAACAATCCATGTAGGAAATCTGACACTGGATGGGGAAAAGCTCTTCCTCATCGCCGGCCCCTGCGTTATTGAAGGTTATGACCGCACGCTCATGATCGGCCGGGAAATCAAGAAAATCTGTGAACGGCTGGGGGTACAGTATATTTTCAAAGCATCCTACGATAAAGCCAACCGCTCCTCCTTCCATTCTTTCCGCGGACCGGGACTGGAGAAGGGCCTGGAAATCCTGGCGGATATCAAGAAGGAGCTGCAGGTGCCGGTACTGTCCGACGTCCATGATGTGACCCAGCTGGCTCCGGCATCCAAAGTGCTGGATATGCTGCAGATTCCTGCCTTCCTCTGCCGCCAGACAGACCTGGTTTACGGCGCTGCCATGACAGGCAAACCGGTGAATGTGAAAAAGGGCCAGTTCATGGCACCGGAAGACATGAAAAATGTGATTGAAAAAATGGAAGAAGCCCATAATCCGAATCTGGCAGTGACAGAACGGGGGGCATCCTTCGGCTACCATAACCTGGTGGTGGATATGCGCTCTTTCCCCATTATGCGTCAGTTCGGCTACCCCGTTATTTTTGATGCCACCCACAGCGTACAGCTCCCCGGCGGCATGGGAAGCTCCACCGGCGGACAGCGGGAATTCATTCCCTACCTGGCTCGGGCAGCGGCAGCTTCCGGCGTAGACGGTTTCTTCATGGAAGTCCATGATAATCCGCCGGAAGGCCTCTCTGATTCTACCAACATGCTTTACCTTTCTTCCCTGGAGGATCTTTTGAAAGATCTCATCGCCATTAACCAGGTGGTCAGGAAGGATAAGGAAAAGGGACTGGGCGGTCAGTGAATGAGTGAGCTGGTGAGTCTCTGACGATGAAGAACGGGGCCGGGACCGTCAGCCTTTCTCCCTCTTAACCTGCTTCATTTGATATATTTCAAAGAAAAAGTATTGTATAATAATAAGATACGAAGGTTCTTTTTCCTGTTTTCTTTTACAGCATTGTGGAGGCAGTATGTCAGTCATTGAAACAGCTTCGCGAGTGCTCCGCGATGAGGCGGACGCAGTCATTTCCCTGGTGGATAAGCTGGACGGCCAGTTTGAAGCGGCAGTCCATCTCATTGAAAATGCCAAAGGCCGGGTGGTGCTGACGGGCATGGGCAAATCAGGACATATAGCCAGGAAGGTGGCGGCCACAATGGCCAGCACCGGCACGCCCGCCTTCTTCCTCCATCCGGCAGAAGGCATTCACGGAGATCTGGGCATGGTGACTGCCGATGACGTGGTGATTGCCTATTCCAACAGCGGTGAAACGGCGGAAGTACTGAACATCCTTCCTTCTCTGAAACGCATTGGCGCCAAACTGGTGGCAGTTGTCGGAAATCCCCGCTCCACCCTTGCCAGAAATGCGGATGCCGTGCTGGATGCAGGGGTGAAAAGGGAAGCAGACTCCCTGGGACTGGCGCCTACCAGCTCCACCACTGCTGCTCTGGCTCTGGGAGATGCGCTGGCCGTGTGCCTGATGGAAAGGCACCATTTCACTGCTGATAATTTTGCTATTTTCCATCCCGGCGGTTCTCTGGGGAAAAAGCTCCTTCTGACGGTAGAAATGGTGATGCACAAAGGTGAAGAGAATCCGCTGATTCAGGAGACCGCTTCCGTGAAAGATGCCCTTTTCGTCATGACTGATAAAGGCCTGGGCGCCGTGTCCGTGGTGGACAGAAAGGGATGCTTGAAAGGGCTCATGACCGACGGCGATGTACGGCGGGGCCTCGAGAAGGGAGTAGATTTCCTGTCTCTTCCGGTGGATGCGGTGATGACCGTGAACCCCCAGGTGATTCACAAGGAAAAGCTGGCAGCCGAAGGGCTTCATAAGATGGAAGAGCACCGGCCTCATCCTATTACGGTGCTTCCTGTGACCGATGATGAGGGAAAGGCCATCGGCATGATCCACATTACGGATCTCCTCAAGCAGGGGGTTATGTGATGAAGAAGGCGGAAAGAATCAAGCTTTTTGCTTTTGATGTGGATGGCACTCTGACGCCGGGGTACCTGGTCATGGGAGAAAAGGGAGAAATCTCCAAGATTTTCCACGCCAGGGACGGCCTGGCCATTGCCTTGGCCCATCGCATGGGCTATATCACCGGTTTCATTACCGGAAGGAAGAGTCCCATTGTGGAAAACCGGGGGAAAGAGCTGGCTGTGGATTTCGTCCTCATGGGTGTTGCAGACAAAGTGAAGGCCATGGAAGGCCTTTTGAAAACCTGTGGACTTTCCTGGGACGAAGCCGCTTACATGGGAGATGACCTGAATGATCTGCCTCTTATGGAAAAGGCCGGCTTTTCCGCCTGCCCCAAAGACGGAGTGAAGGAAGTCCAAAAGGCGGCAGATTTTATTTCCTCCTGCCTGGGAGGAAATGGCGCAGCCCGGGAGTTCATTGAAAAAGTGATGAAAACCCAGGGGCGCTGGAAGGAAGCCGTGGATTCCTATAGAAAGAAGCAGGATACTGTTTCACAGTAGTATCCTCAGGATATAATGATTAAGTTTTCCGGAAAGAAGTGAAGCCATGTTATTCAATGTACGTTACGGGATATTGAAGGGGATCAGCAGTCTTCTCTGCTCCATGTCCTACGACCGTATCCTGGCCATCGGGCGCTTTTTGGGGCCCTGCATTATGAACCGCATAGCAAAACAGAAGAAACGCGGAATCCGGCAGATCATGATCGGACTTGGCGTCTCTCGTCCGGAAGCGGAAAAACTGCTGCAGAAGGTGTATGAGCATATCGGCATGTCGGCCATGGAAATGCTCTACATGCCCCGTTTATGCCGGGAGAAGGACCATATCGACGATTATGTGAAAATCGACCATCCTGAATATCTGGAAGCGGCCTACGCGGAAGGAAAGGGCATTGTCGGTCTTACGGCCCACATGGGGAACTGGGAGTGGCTGGGCGCAGGTCTGGCCCTTCACGGCTATGATACGTCGGCCATCGGTAAAAAGCAGTCCGACGATGCACTGATGAAGATAATCAACAGCTATCGGGCCATGGCGGGACAGCACATTTACCTCACCGGCACCGGGGGCTATGAAATGATTGCCGCAGCCCGGTCCATGAAAAAGAACCATATTTTGGGATTCCTTTCCGACAAGGATGGAAATAAGGTGGGTGTACCGGTGCTTTTTATGAACCGCGTGTTCTCCTTCCCCCAGGGACCGGCGGTATTTGCCAAAAAATTCAAAGCCCCCATTGTTCCTATTTTCATTATAAGAAATCCGGGCGGGAGGGGCCATACCATCTGTGTAGGAAAACATTTCTACTACGAAGACACGGGAGACAGGAAGGGGGATCTCCTCCGGAATTCTCAGAAAATGGCTTCCATCATGGAGTCCTTTATCAAGGAACATCCTGAAGACTGGCTGTGGTTCCAGCACCTGTTCTGGACAAGGCCGGGAAAGATTAAAATGTATAATGAACTGTCTCCGGAAGACAAGAAAAAATTTGCATCCGGCATGGCTGAAGACTGGAACGAAACCAAAGGAGGAAAGGAATGAAAAAGAACCGGAATCTGATTCTGATTGTGGTAATCATACTCCTGCTCGCAGCAGGCATTTATTTCCTCTTTAAAGATGACAACAAGGGCATGAACACTGCTTCTTCCTCCGCTCCGTCCATTGAATTTCATAATTCCGACGTGAAGGAAACAAAGGATGGCAAGATTGTATGGCGTTTCAAGGCAGGCCATGCAACGGTGAGCAAGGACCAGAATTTTATTGATATGGAGCAGGTGGAAGGCGATTTTATGAAAGATGGCGATGAACTCCACCTGAAGGCTGATAAGGGCAGGATTGACCGTGGTGCCAAAACCGTTTATATTGAAGGAAATGTAGAAGGGTATGGCAGGGATGGCGAAGAGCTTTATGCCGAAAACCTGACCTACGATGGAAATAAGGATATCCTTTCCACAGATAAGGCTTTCGTGGTCAAGAAGGATGGAAAGGTACTGACTGCTGATGAGTTTGATGCGGATCGGGTCCTTCAGAAAATTACCGCCAGAGGACATGCAAAACTGGCAGAAGAGGAGGGGGCAAAGTGAGATTCTTATATACGGCGCTGGCAGCGCTGGCTATTTCTGCAGGCGCTTTTGGAAGCGTTATGGCCGACGATATTACGGCAGATGTGCTGACCTATGATGGAAAAACAAAGGTGGTTACCGCCAAAGGCGACGTGGTGATCCATGCCAACCAGGGCGCTGCTATTACCGGCGCCCAGGGCGAATACCATTTTGAAGACAGGAGCGCTTACCTGGAAGGAGGCGTCCGCTATGTAAAAGAGGCCACCACCCTTTCTGCAGACCGCATGTATCTCTATCAGGATAAGACGGCCCGGGGCATGGGAAGCGTTGATTTCCATGACGGGGCGGAAAACCGTACCCTGAAGGGAGACGACGTCATGTATAACCCGGATACGGGATTTGGGAAAATCGAGGGGAATGGCTATCTTTCCTCTCCCGATGGCACTCTGGAAGCTCCTCATATCGAGGGCAACCTGAAACAGGTCAAGGTCGTAGCCACCGGCGGGGTAAACCTGACCAGCAGCCTTCATAATGCTGTAGGCTATGGTGATGAGGCCGTCTATACAAGAACCGGCAGAGAAGGTACTGATGGCAAACTGGTGCTTTCCGGCAATGCCTGGGTGAACCAGAACGGCAATTCCTTCACCGGACCGGAACTGGTGCTCCGGGATGAGGATAGGGTGGTTGAAACGACAGGAAGAAGCACCATCGTTATTACCAATACAGGAAGCACGGAAGGCACCTCCGGTACCAGCGGCTCTTCCTCTAACACGGGAAGTGTGCCTCAGGGACCGGTAACGGCAGCCACTCCTATTGCAGGACGGCCTGAAGAAGCCGGGGCTCCTCTGGAGACCAGGGACAGCAAATGAAGATAGAAACACATAATCTCATCAAACGATATGGGGAAAGAACTGTAGTGGACCATGTGAATGTGGAAGTGGAGCAGGGAACCATCGTGGGCCTTCTGGGTCCTAACGGCGCAGGCAAGACCACCACTTTCTACATGATCGTAGGCATTATCCAGCCCGACGAAGGAGACGTTACCGTAGACGGCACCTCCCTGGTGGGCATGCCCATCTACAAGCGCCATCAGTTCGGCATCGGCTACCTGCCGCAGGAAGCCTCGGTGTTCCGGAAGATGACCGTATGGGAAAACCTCATGTCCCTTCTGGAAACGAGAAAAGAACTGACCCCGGCCCAGAGGAAAGAAAAGGCAGAAGCCCTTCTGGACGAATTCCATATCGGCCATGTGAAAGACACCCAGGGGAATGCCCTCTCCGGCGGCGAACGGCGCCGCGTGGAAATCGCCAGGGCCCTCACCATGGACCCCGCCTTTATCCTTCTGGATGAACCTTTCGCAGGGGTGGATCCCCTGGCCGTGGAAGATATCCAGAGCGTAGTGATGCATTTGAAAACCAGGGGCATCGGCATTCTGATTACCGACCATAACGTGCGGGAAACTCTGCGCATTGTGGATAATGCCTATATCCTTTCGGAAGGAAAGATCCTTCTTAAGGGAAAGGCCCATGAAATTGCCGTCAATCCGGTGGCGAAGAAATTCTACTTGGGGGAAAATTTCAGCTTATGACAGATTCAACCAATCAGGGAGGGAAATTCTGATGAGACTTTTGGACAAATACACATTAAAAGAATTTCTCGGGCCCTTTCTTTTCGGCGTTGCAGCTTTTACAGCCATCTTTCTGGGGGCGGACACCCTTTTAAAGATTGCAAGCTACGTAACAAAATATGGCGCATCCCCTGTCTCCGCCCTTAAAATCTTTATCCTCGCACTGCCCCGGATCGTGGTATACACCTTCCCCATGGCAGTCCTTCTGGGCGCGCTTATGTGCTTCTCCCGACTGTCCGGCTCCAGCGAACTTATCGTCATGCGCTCCTCCGGCCAGAGCTTCCTTCGGCTGGCAGCACCGGTATTCATTCTTTCCCTCTTCATCAGCCTCTGTGCCGTGGCATTCAATGAATATGTGGTGCCCTGGACGAATCGGGAATATGAATATGTGCTGAACACGGAAATCAAGAAGAACTTCAATCCCGGTGTCACGGACCATGTGGTGGTGCGGGATGTGCAGAACGGGAAAATCGTTCACCTGCTCTATGCAAGACGGTACAATCCGGCTACAAAGGAACTGGAAAATATTACGGTCCAGGAATTCCAGAATGAAGAAGTGACCCGGGTGGAAAATGCCCCCAAGGCCATCTGGAAAAACGGCGTATGGATTATGAACGACGGCATCATCTATGACCTCACCGGCGACGGTGTGGACCGCATGATGCACTTTGACCGTCAGGAAATCCCCTATGCCCAGGCACCGGAAGATATTCCGAAGGAAAAGAAAAACTATGATGAAATGACCATCCGCGAACTGCTCCTGACCAAGAAGGCCTACGCTGCGGCCCATGCGGATACGACTCCCATTATGATGGAAGTACACCGCCGCTTCTCTCTCCCCATGGCCAGCTTCGTTTTCGCCATCGTAGGAGCTCCCCTGGGCGTACAGAAGCAGAGATCCTCCTCCTCCATCGGCTTTGGCCTTTCCGTAGTCATCATCTTCCTCTACTACGCTATTATGACCTTCCTGGAAGCTCTGGGAAAAGGCCATGTCATGCCGGCCACCCTGGCCGTATGGCTGCCGAACCTTATTGCCCTCTTCACAGGCTGCTGGCTTATTCATCGAGTAGATAAATAAAAGAAAGAGTCGTGGGAACACCTGCGGCTCTTTTTTCATGGAAGAAAATGGTTTTCTGTCTGTCATGGAGATACTGCGAATCGCCTCCATAGGAAACCACGATTCCCCTTACCTTTTGCATACCGGTATTTCATAAAATCAGAAAAGACGGTATAATAAAATAAGATTCTGCTAAGATATAAGTTTCAGATCAAATGAAAGGGAAGGAGGAGTTTCATGTTTATAGGGGCCGCCATATTTCTTGTCCTCATTGTCATGGGCGGGGTGATTGCCTTCCTGGGAGACCGTATCGGCTCCAAGGTAGGCAAAAAAAGGATGACTCTTTTCGGACTCCGGCCTAAATATACATCGGTGATTGTTACCATTATTTCGGGCGTACTCATTTCCTTTTCCACCGTGGCTGTCATGGCCGTGGTGAATGAAAATGTGAGGGTGGCTCTTTTTGGCCTGTCCAAACTGCAGACCCGGATGAATGACCTGAACCAGGAAATCAAGGTGAAGAACCGGGAACTGGAAAAGGGAAAGCTCCAGCTGGAAGCACGAAATAAAGAATATGAAGATGTGACAAAGAAATCGGAAGAAACGTCGAAGGAGCTGGACCGGGTGGAGAGCCAGCGCATTTATATGGAACAGGAACTCTCTTCTGTGCAGGATGCCTATGATGAAGCAAAGGCCGGTGTGGAACGGTCTGCTGCGGAAATCCGGGATCTGGAGAAAACAAAGGAAGATCTCAGCAGCAACATTCATACCCTGAACCAGGAAAAGAAAACCCTTCTGGAAAATATTTATGCCCTCCGCGAAGGACAGGTGGTCATGCAGGCAGGCCAGGTGCTTACCAGCGTTACGGTGGACGAAAACATGACAAGGGACCAGGCAGCCCATGTGCTGGAAAGTGTGCTGAACGATATTAACAACATGCTGAAGCAGCAGATGAACATTACCGATGAAAATGCCAACCTGGTCCGTATCAGCCAGGCCGATTTTGACAGCGCTGTCCAGGAAATCACCGGAGCAAAGAACAAGAAACTGGTCCGGATTGTGGCAGCCCAGAATCTGATCCGCGGGGAAAGACTGATTGTAGACTTCGATATCCATGACAACCGTCTCATCTTCAGCAGAGGGGAAACGATTTATCGCGGAAACCTGGATGCTTACCAGAATATTAAAAACTATGAACTCCAGGTGCTTCGTTTCCTGAAGGATCTGAACCGCTATGCCCAATCCAAAGGCGTGCTGCCGGACCCCATTACCGGCAATGTAGGCGTGCTGGAAGGACAGGAGCTGATTGACGTGATCCAGAAGGTGAAGGAATACGGCGGTCAGTGCGTACTTACCGTCACCGCCAGAAGGGATATCTACTCCCAGGGGCCCCTCCTCATTGACGTACGGGTGGACAGGAAGGATGGAAATCCATGATACTCTCAGTTGATCCGGGCAGGGATAAGACGGGCTGCGCCGTGGTAGAGGAAGATGGCAGCCTGGTGGTGAAGAAAGTGATTCCCACAAAAAACTATGAAAAAGAAATAGCAAAGCTCCTCTCTTCCTTCACCCCCCGGGCCCTCATCATGGGTAACGGCACCCGCCACCGGGAAATGAAGGAACGGAGTGAGAAACTGCTCCAGGCTATGGATAGGGATATCCCTGTGATTCTGGTGGATGAAAAATATACCACCGAAATGGGAGAGCAGTGGTATCGAAAAGACCATCCGCCCAAAGGTCTGGCCCGTCTCATTCCCGAGGGCATGCGCACCATTCCCGTGCCGGTGGATGACTATGTAGCCTGGATTATTGGAAACATCTACCTGGGTCATGTGAAAGCGGAAGACGTAGGCCATAGGAAGGTGTAGACGGCGGGGGAACAGGGCTATCATTACAACAGGAAACCCTTCGAGAACGGTTTCTTATCCGGCATGAGGGCATTGTGAATCATCACCATAGGAAACCCTTAGCGAATAGTTTCCTGCCTGCCGTGGGAACACGGCGAATCATTGCCATAGGAAACCCTTTGCGAACAGTTTCCTGTCCGCCGTGGGAACACGGCGAATCATTGCCATAGGAAACCCTTTGCGAATAGTTTCCCATCCGCCGTGGGAACACGACGAATCATTGCCATAGGAAACCTTTCGCGAATAGTTTCCCATCCGCCGTGGGAACTTTGGCAATCATCACCATAGGAAACTTTTCGCCACCAGTTTCCAGCCCGGCATGAGGGCATTGTGAATCATTGCCATAGGAAACCTTTCGCGAATAGTTTCCCATCCGCCGTGGGAACTTTGGCAATCATCACCATAGGAAACCTTTCGCCACCAGTTTCCTGCCCGGCATGAGAGCATTGTGAATCATTGCCATAGGAAACCCTTTGCGAGCAGTTTCCCATCCGTCATAGGAGCAGGGCAAGTCAACTTGTCGGGAAACGGGTTCACCCATATTTCTCATTTTTCCTCTTGACGAAATGGGAGAGATGTAATAAAATATCTAAGTGTCACGGGGCATAGCGCAGTTGGTAGCGCACCTGCTTTGGGAGCAGGGGGTCGCCAGTTCGAGTCCGGCTGCCCCGACCATAAATATGGCTCAGTAGCTCAGCTGGATAGAGCAACCGCCTTCTAAGCGGTGGGTCGTGGGTTCGAATCCCTCCTGGGTCACCAGCAGAAAAGCATTCCGGAAGGAATGCTTTTTTCATGAAGGGAAGAAAGCAGGCTTTTTGAAAATGCCTGCGCCTCCTTTCTATTGTTATGGGGAATATATTTTCTCTATTGATTTTTTTCTATTAGTAGAGTATCATTGTAGTCTAACTTAAGAAAAACAGGGCGGGCTATTTCATAAAAGGCTTCCGAGGAAGCAGGAAACAATCATATAGAAGCTCCCTGACAGATGTATATTGTAAAACATATTGGAATGTTTGAGGAGGTGTCCCTAATTTGGCAGCTAAGGCAGCACAGCTTGCACAGTGGCTAAAGGAACTGCAGGAACGGGTCAATGCGGATGGTAATCTTCCATATAATGAAATCATCCGTTTCACAAAAGAAAAATCATTGACACAGAAACAGTTGGATGGGATTTTTAATCTTCTTCATGAACACAATATCGATCTCGTTTATGATGAAGATGAAGATGCAGGAGAGCCGGATGAGGCTGATTTCAACGGAGATGATGATGATCTCTCCGAAGAAATGATTCTTGAAAACGAAGAAGACGGACTGGAAGGCGATAAGGACTGGAACTCTTCCGATACAGCAGAAACGGAAGAGGCTGATTATGGAGCTGCCGGCGGTGTCAGCGACCCGGTACGGCTTTATCTCCGCGAATGTGGTGCCAATCCCCTGCTCAGTGCAGAACAGGAAATGAACCTGGCAAAGATTATCGAAAAGGGCAAGAAGAAGGATGCCACTCCGGAGGAGAAGGAAGCAGCAAGGGCTGCCAAGAAGGAAATGGCCAATGCCAATCTTCGTCTGGTGGTGTCCATTGCCAAGAAATATCCGGGCCGCGGCATGCCTTTCCTGGATCTGATTCAGGAAGGGAATATCGGTCTTCTGAAGGCAGTGGACAAGTTTGACTACACCAAGGGCTATAAATTCTCTACCTATGCCACCTGGTGGATTCGTCAGGCCATTACCCGCTCCATTGCCGATCAGGCCCGCACCATCCGCGTGCCGGTACATATGGTGGAAACCATTAATAAGATGAACCGGGTGGGCCGCCGGTTCCTGCAGGAACATGGGCGGGAAGCCACCAATGAGGAACTGTCCAAGGAAATGGGCATCAGTGTAGAAAAAATCCGGGAAGCCAAGAAAGCAGCCCAGGATCCCATTTCCTTGGAAACGCCAATCGGTGAAAAGGAAGATTCCCATTTAGGCGATTTCATCGAAGATCAGAAGACAGCGTCTCCGGAAGATGAAGCAGCAGCCACCATGAGAAGAGAACAGGTCTACAAGATGCTGGATACCCTGACAGAAAGGGAAAAAGGCGTCCTGGCACTCCGCTTCGGCATGGATGACGGTACGCCCCGTACGCTGGAGGAAGTAGGCAAGCACTTTGGTGTAACCCGCGAACGTATCCGCCAGATCGAAGGAAAAGCGCTGAAAAAATTGAAAAAACAGGCCATGCCCATGGCAGGACTGTAAGAGAGAAGAGCTGTGCCGGAAGTGGCACGGCTCTTTTTTTCAGCGGGTGCTGTATGGCATTCCCGAAGAGTCATCGGCATAAAGCTCCTGGCAGGTCGGGCCGCAGAGTGTCTTCATGAATTCGGTTTCTGAAATCATTTTTCACTGGCTTTTCTGTGTTTCCTGTAGTATAATATTCAAGCATTCAGCATCAAAGTACCTGCTTTTTCATTGCAATGGGAGAAAAAGTATGATACAATGCTACTGTTAGTCTGGACAGTCCTCTGCCAAAAGCGATCGGCATGAATGTCTTGTGAGAAGGAGGAAAAGATCGTGAACATTATTGAAACACTGGAAAATGAACAGCTCAGAAATGACATTCCTGAATTCCGCCCGGGGGACACCGTCAGAGTTCATGTAAAGGTTGTCGAAGGAAAGACTGAACGTGTACAGGTATTTGAAGGCATCGTAATTGCCCGTAAAAATGCCGGCGTAAGAGAAACTTTCACCGTTCGTCGTATTTCTTACGGCGTAGGCGTTGAAAGAACATTCCTGGTTCATTCTCCCCGTCTGGAAAAGATTGAAGTGAAGCGCCGCGGCATTGTTCGTCGTGCTAAACTGTTCTATCTGCGCGGCCTGTCCGGTAAAGCAGCTAGAATCAAGGAAAGAAAATAATGGTAAAAAAACTGCAGCGCTGCTGCAGTTTTTTTATTGGAAAAAATAGACTCTATTCATGGACCTCTGTTTTTCTCATTGCCCGGATGTGATAGAATAGTAAAAGTGCAGGGAGGGCACAGGGTTTTGGTATTTTATAAGTGAGGAACCTATGAAATATAAATATGTCATTCCGGCAGTCTTATTATCTTTAGGAATGGTACTGCCTGTTTCTGCTAATAAAATAAAGAATGTATTCGTGGTGGATGAGCTGACGGTGGAAGTGGAAATGGCGGATCCTCTGACGAAGGAGGAGCTTGATCCCGCCCGTTTCCTGGCAAAGGACTATGAGCCGGCGTTTACTTTTAATGAGGGGGTAGAGGCTGTAGGCCTTCCGGTTCCCCAGAAGAGCGATGGATTCCATTACAACATTTACCGCATTGCGGTGAATGGACTGGACGTGGGCCCCATTTATCAGATTTCCTACCGCAAACAGAAACCGAAAACATTCAAATTTTATGGCGGAAGAGAGCAGGTGGACAAGTATCGCGATCGATATGGAAGCTATTTCTGATTTCATGAAAGGATATCTATGCATATTGTGTTAGTGGAGCCGGAAATTCCGGGCAATACAGGAAATATTTCCCGCCTCTGCGCAGCGGAGCATCTGACTCTTCATCTGGTGGAACCCCTTGGATTTTCCATTGATGACAAGCATCTGAAAAGGGCGGGCCTGGATTACTGGGACCTTTTGGAGGTTCATGTGCATCCCGATTTTTCATCGGTGGAACGGATGCTGAAGGGCCATCATTTTTATTACAATACCACCAAGGCCGTGAAGGCCTACACAGAGGTATCCTTCAGGGAAGATGATGTGCTGGTATTCGGCAAGGAAACCAAAGGGCTTCCGGAGGATATGCTCCTGGCCCACCGGGAGGACTGTATCCGGATTCCCATGATAGAAGAAGCCCGCTCTCTCAATTTATCCAACGCGGTGGCCATTGTGGCACTGGAAGCACTGAGGCAGACCGGTTTCCCCCATCTTTTGAAGGAAAGCGGCCGGTTGTTTAAAGGAGGCAGGGACACCCATGAATACGTATGATGCAGCTTATGATCTGGCAAGGGCCATCAAGGAAAGCGATGAAATGAAACGTTTGACTGCGGCAGCTGAAAAGATCAAGGGTGATGAGGAAGCCAGGAAAATGGTGAAGGAATATATCATGGCCCAGATGAAAGCTGATTATGCCAAACTGGCAGGACAGAAGGAAGACGAGGACAGCTACCAGCATCTGCAGGAGCTGGCTGTTCTGGTAAGCAACAACAGCAATGCCCAGGAATATCTCCAGGCATTTATCCGTTGGAATCAGGTAGCTGCGGATTTGCAGAAGATTGTATCCGATGCAATGGCGCAGGGTATGGATGTATTGGAACTGAATAAACAATGACAGACTGGAAAGCATTTCTTGATGGAATTTTAACTGAACGGCAGTACAAGCTGGATGAACCTATGAACCGCCACACCACTTATGGCATCGGCGGACCGGCAGACTGCTTTGTCATGCCCCAGACCATGGAGGAACTGAAGAAGGTCCTTTCTAAAGCTCATGAGGAGGGCATTCCCGTCACTTTTATCGGCGGCGGCTCCAACCTTCTGGTGTCGGATCTGGGCATCCGGGGGATTACGGTGTGCACCAGCCGCCTGAAGCAGGACATGACCTGTCATGAAACCTGGATTACTGCCATGGGCGGCGTAGGCACCGGCACCATTTCCCGCTTTGCGGAAAAGAACAGCCTCAAAGGCTTTGAATGGGCTGTGGGTATTCCAGGCACCCTCTGCGGCGCTGTATTTATGAATGCCAACGGCTACGGCAGCCAGATGAAGAACGTGGTGGAGGAAGTGTATACCATTTCCAGTGACGGCACGGAAGACCGCACCTATGGATGGGATGATCTCCATTATGGTGACAGCGACAGCGTTTTCATGCATAACGGTGATATCATTGTAGGGGCCAAGCTCCATCTGGCACCGGGCAATGCTGATGAAATCAAGAGGAACATGACGGAACACCAGATTTCCAGAAGAACCAAGCAGCCTCTGGAAAAGAGGAGCGCCGGCACCATGTACCTCCGTCCGCCGGGATACCATGTGGGACCCATGATTAAGGACTGCGGTCTCATCGGCTTTTCCATCGGAGATGCCCAGGTGTCCACCAAGCATCCGGATTTTGTGGTGAATAACGGCCATGCTTCCTGCAAGGATGTACTGGCAGTGCTCCATGAAGTGCAGAAGCGGATTATGGATAATTACCATATCCACGTACCCCTGGATGTGCGTATCCTTGGTGAAGGGGTCAAACAGGAAAGATAAGGAGTCACTGGTTTCTTCATGGAACCAGGGACCACAGGAAAAGAACCGGCTTTGCAGGCCGGTTCTTTTTGCATGTCTCTTTTGGTTATGATTTTTTTTTAATAAAGGACTTGCATTTTTGAGAAAAGTTATGTATTATAGAAAAGTAAGTTAGCACTCGATGCTAGTGAGTGCTAATAGTCAAAGGAGGAATAAACATGTTAAAACCATTGGCAGATCGTGTTCTCGTTAAAGTTGATGAAGAAGAAACTAAGACCAAAGGCGGAATCCTGATTCCGGATACAGCTCAGAAAAAATCCCAGAAAGGCACAGTGATGGCTATCGGTTCCGGCAAAGTGCTGGACAATGGTACCCGTCTTCCTTTTGAAGTCAAAGTAGGAGACCATGTGCTCTTTGCTAAATATTCCGGTGTAGATATTGATGAAGACGGTGAAAAATACCTGCTTCTTGCTGAAAGAGATATCCTCGCTATTCTTTAATTTTTAGTTTTCAAATCTTAGGAGTGATATAAATGGCTAAAAAAGTACTTTATAATGAAGAAGCCCGCGCAGCTCTTCTGAAGGGCGTTGACCAGCTGGCTAATGCAGTCAAGATTACCCTGGGACCGAAAGGCCGCAATGTGGTTCTTGATAAGAAATTCGGCGCTCCGAACATCGTAAACGACGGTGTTTCCATTGCCCGTGAAATCGAACTGAAGGATCCCTTTGAAAACATGGGTGCCCAGCTTGTTAAAGAAGTAGCCACCAAGACCAATGATGTAGCCGGCGACGGCACCACCACTGCAACCCTCCTGGCTCAGTCCATGATTCATGAAGGCATGAGAAACGTAGCTGCCGGTGCCAACCCCATGGTCCTGAAGAAGGGCATTGAAGAAGCAGTGAAAGTTCTTGTAGATGAAATCAAGAAGAAGGCTGTACCGGTTAAGACTAAGGAAGCCATTGCTCAGGTTGCTTCCATTTCCTCTGCTGATAAGACCATCGGCGGCCTCATTGCTGACGCTATGGAAAAAGTCGGCAACGACGGCGTTATTACAGTGGAAGATTCCAAGACCATGGGCACCAGCCTGAAGGTGGTGGAAGGCATGCAGTTCGACCGCGGCTACCTCTCCCCATATATGGTAACTGACCCGGATAAGATGGAATGCGTCATGGATAACCCATACATCCTCATTACCGACAAGAAAATCAACATGCTGCAGGATCTGCTCCAGCTCTTGGAACAGGTTGCCCGCTCCGGCAAGGAACTTTTGATTATTGCTGAAGATGTGGAAGGCGAAGCACTGGCTACCCTGGTAGTGAACAGACTCCGCGGCACCCTGAAATGCGCTGCTGTCAAAGCTCCGGGATTCGGCGATCGCCGCAAAGCTATGCTGGAAGATATTGCCATCCTTACCGGCGGCCATGTAATTTCTGATGATATGGGCCGCAAGCTCCAGAGCGCAACCCTGGATGACCTGGGCACTGCTCATCAGATCCGCATCACCAAGGACAACACCACCATCGTAGGCGGTGCCGGCGACAAGGATGCCATCAAACACAGAGTGGAACAGATTCGCGAACAGTACAAGGCAGCTGTTTCCCAGTTCGATAAAGATAAACTCCAGGAACGTCTGGCTAAGATGAGCGGCGGCATTGCTGTCATCGAAGTAGGCGCAGCTACTGAAGTAGAAATGAAAGATAAGAGACTCCGCATTGAAGATGCTCTGAATGCTACCAGAGCTGCTGTAGAAGAAGGTATCGTTGCCGGCGGCGGCACAACCTTCCTGGATATCCAGAACAGCCTTGATTCCATCAAAGCAGAAGGGGACGTCAAGACCGGCGTGAACCTGGTTCGTCACGCCATCGAAGCTCCTGTACGCCAGATTGCTGACAACGCAGGTCTGGAAGGCGCTATCGTAGCTGAAAAGGTCAAAGAAGCAGGCGACGGCATCGGCTACAACGCAGCAGAAGACAAGTATGAAGATATGCTGGCAGCAGGCATTGTAGACCCGGCTAAAGTAACCAGAAGCGCACTGCAGAATGCAGCATCCATTGCTGCCCTCGTTCTCACCACGGAAGCTGTAGTAGGCGATATTCCGGAAGAAAAACCGGCTATGCCTCCTATGCCCCAGGGCGGAATGATGTAATCTGATTCATCATCAGACCATGTAGTATGTAAAAAAGACTGTGAAATCATGAACCTATGGTTTCACAGTCTTTTTGTGTCCGGATTATCTGGAAAATTTTGCAACAGTCACATTTTTCTTTTATAAACCATGATACAATAGGAGCATGAAAGGAAGTCTTGACTATGGACATACAGTTGAAACGGGTATATGAAAGTCCGGAAGAATCGGATGGATACAGGATTCTGACGGACCGGCTGTGGCCGAGGGGCATTTCCAGGGAAAAAGCGGCACTGGACCTTTGGGCCAAAGACATGGCTCCCTCTTCGGAGCTTCGGAAATGGTTTGGCCATGATCCGGAAAAATATGAAACATTCAGGGAAAAGTATCTGCAGGAGCTGGATCATAATCCGGGAAAGGAGGATTTCCTTTCCCTGGTGAAAAGCCATCTTAAGGAGGGCAGGGTGACTCTTCTCTATGGAGCCAGGGACAGGGAACACAACCAGGCCGTGGTGCTGCACCATTTTCTGGAAAAGGCCTTTTCGTAAAATGCAGGATGAGGAGATACCATGGAATTAAGGGTTATGAAGTACTTCCTGGCAGTGGCGGAGGAAGGAAATATTACAAAGGCCGCAGACCGGCTGCATCTGACCCAGCCCACCCTTTCCCGGCAGCTGCGGGAGCTGGAGGAGGAACTGGGGGCACCCCTTTTTGTACGGGGCAAGAGAAGGATTGCACTGACCGAGGCGGGCGTTCTTTTTAAAACCAGAGCTGAGGAAATCATGGCGCTGGAAAAACGGACGGTCTATGAGTTTTCCCATCTGGGGGAAACCATAGCCGGCGATGTGTATGTGGGAAGCGGCGAAACGGAAGCGGTGAGTGATGTCATATCGGCTCTGGCGCCGGTACTTCAGCAGTACAGGGATATCCATCTGCATCTTTTAAGTGGAAACGGTGAACAGTCACTGGATTATCTGGAAAGGGGACTCTTGGATTTTGCCCTTCTCTGCCGCAGTCAGCCTCCGGAAGATTATAACTATATCCAGCTGCCTCATCGGGATACATGGGGCCTGATTATGAGGAAAGATAATCCGCTGGCAGCCAAACCGGGCATCCGGGCAGTGGATCTCAAGAAGGAACCGCTGATTGTGTCAGCCCAGCTTACCTCTCGAAATGAGATCCAGCGGTGGATGGGGGATTACAGCGCCCTCACCGTGGCAGCTACTTACAATCTGGCTTATAATGCGGCGTTTCTTGTGGAACAGGGGCTGGGAAGCATGATCACTTTTGAAGGTCTCGTCCCCTGTGGTACCGATTTCCGTCCGAACCTTGTATTCCGCCCCTTTATTCCCGCTTTATTCAGTGGTAACTTCATCATATGGAAAAAAGGACGCCTTCTTTCCAAAGCAGCGGAATTGCTGAAAGAGAGGATGGAGAGCTGTTTTTCATAATGCTTTATGGGCATGGTCAACTGAAATAAACAGGCATTAGCTATTGAAAAACCTCCTGCTTATAATGAAATCGTAGAAAGTCTATGGATTTCATGATAAGACAGGAGGTATTTTTGTGGGTAAAAAGGTAATCATTATATCATCCAGTCTGCGAAGGAACAGCAATTCAGAAAGGCTGGCAGCTGCTTTTGCACAGGGAGCAGAAAAGGCAGGAAATGAAACGGAATTGATTTCCCTGGCAGGCAGGAAGCTGGGATTCTGCACCGGATGTCTGTCCTGCCAGAAAACATTTCGCTGTTACCAGAAGGATGACGGGGCGGTTCTCTGCGAAAAAATAGGGAATGCCGATGTGGTGGTATTTGCTACGCCCATCTATTACTACGGAATCAGCGGACAGCTAAAGACCCTGCTGGATCGGTGCAATCCCCTGTTTCCGCAGGAATACCATTTCCGGGATGTATACCTTCTGATGGCTGCAGCTGATGACAATCCCCATACACCGGAAAGAGCCATTTCCGGATTGACCGGCTGGATTGACTGTTTCCCCAAGTCCCGCCTGGCAGGTGTGGTATTTGCCGGCGGCGTGACGGAGGCAGGAGATATTGAAAATCATAAAGAGCTTCATGAAGCCTTCGCAGCCGGCATGCATGTGCAATAAATCAAGGGAGAAAACAGAATGAAAAATGTAAAGAAAATAAAATGGATGATTCTTGCCCTGGCCGGTCTTGCTCTGGCAGGCTCTGTGATGACGGCGGAGGCGGCCGATGTGAACAGCCAAGGAGAAAAGGCAAACGGGGTGCGCCGGATTTCTACGACTCCCTGGCAGGGAGAGGAACCGCTGAAGCTCACTGATACCTGGGACAAAACTTTTCCCAAGAGTGACAAGGTAGATCACAGCAAGGTCACCTTTCACAACCGCTATGGCATAACCCTGGCAGCAGACCTGTACAGGCCGAAAAACAGAAAAGGAAAAATGGCGGCCCTGGCTGTGGCCGGTCCTTTCGGCGCCGTCAAGGAACAGGCGGCAGGTCTCTATGCCCAGAAGCTGGCGGAAATGGGTTTTCTGACCATAGCCTTTGACCCATCCTTTATCGGAGAAAGCGGCGGCAGAATCAGAAATGTGGCCAGTCCGGACATCAATACGGAAGATTTCTCGGCAGCTGTGGATTATCTTACCAGCCGCGCCGATGTGAATCCGGATAAAATCGGTATTGCAGGCATCTGCGGCTTTGGCGGCATGGCATTGAATGCTGCGGCTATGGATACAAGAATCAAAGCTACCGTTACATCCACCATGTACGATATGAGCCGGGTGATTGCCAATGGCTATTTCGACTATGAAAAGAACCAGAGTCTTTTAAAGAAGGAAAGAATGGAAAGACGGAAGGCTCTCAATGAAGAGAGAACCATGGATTATAGAAATGGAAACTACAAGAGAGACGGCGGTGTGGTAGATCCTCTTCCGGCAGATGCGCCTCAGTTTGTGAAGGATTACTACGACTATTACAAAACAAAGAGAGGCTATCATCCCCGGTCTCCTAACTCCAATGACGGATGGAACCTGACCAGTGCTCTGTCCTTCATGAATATGCCTCTTCTGACCTATGCGGACGAAATCGAAAGCCCTGTCCTCATGATTCATGGTGAAAAAGCCCATTCCCGTTATTTTTCGGAAGATGCGTTCAAGAAACTGAAAGGAAACAACAAGGAACTCCTTATCGTTCCTGGTGCCAGCCACACAGACCTCTATGACAACATGGACAAGATTCCCTTCGACAAAATCGCCGCCTTCTTCCACAAGTACCTGGGGTGATGAAAAGCGCAGAGAAATCAGGGGGAGGGAAGCAGCCATTTTCCTCTTTCTCCCTGCTTTGAAGCCCCGGGGCTTCCTGTGGTAAAATAACAGACATATGATTTCTATTTTTATGACAGGAGACACACATGGAAGCACTGAAAACGGTAACCATCAGCAAACGGGCGGAACTGGCGGCCAGGGGAGGCCATCCCTGGATTTACGGCTCTGAAATCAAAAATATGGAGGAAGGCATAGCGCCAGGAGACATGGTGAAGGTCCTTTCTTCCAAAGGAAAATTTGTGGGGACCGGGTTTTACAATCCTCATTCCAAAATTACCATCCGCATCTTCTCCACCAATGCCAATGACCGGTTCGATGATGCTTTCTGGAAAAGGCGGGCTGCCTATGCCGTCGATTACCGTCTCCAGGTAATGAGGAAGGAAGATTATGACTGCTGCCGTCTGGTGTTTGGCGAAGCAGATCAGCTGCCGGGCATGACGGTGGACCGTTTCGGCGATGTGCTGTCGGTGCAGGTGCTGTCCCTGGGCATGGAAAAAAGGAAGCACCTTTTCCTTGACGGCCTCATCGAAGTGCTTCGGGAAAGAAATCTTCCCGTATCCTGCATTTATGAAAGAAATGATGTGAAAATCAGGGAACTGGAGGGCATGGAGCAGTACAAGGGATTTTACCATTCCCCTCTTCTTGCTCCGGAAGAGGAAAAGACCCTGGTAGACATTGTAGAAAATGGCATCCGCTATACGGTGGATGTGGAGAATGGGCAGAAAACCGGTTTCTTCCTTGACCAGAAATTCAACCGCCTGGCGGCAGCTTCCATTGCCCGGGGACGCCATGTGCTGGACTGCTTTACCCATACTGGTGCTTTTGCGCTGAATGCGGCCAAAGGCGGAGCCGCTTCGGTGACGGCTCTGGACATTTCAGAAGAAGCGGTGCAGATGGCTGCCCATAACGGCATTATCAACGGCCTTCCTATCCAGGCTGTCAGGGCGGACGTATTTGACTTCCTTACGGAGCTGGACCGCACAAAGAATCATGAATATGATTACATCATCCTGGATCCGCCAGCCTTCACGAAATCCGGCAGGACCGTGCACGAAGCCTTCCGGGGTTACAAGGAAATCAACTACAGGGCCATGAAAATCCTGCCCCGGGGCGGATACCTGGCCACCTGCTCCTGTTCCCATTTCATGGGAGAAGAACTTTTTGTAAAAATGGTGAAGGAAGCAGCCCGGGACGCCGGAGTCACCTTAAGGCAGATTGAATTCCGTCAGCAGGCACCGGACCATCCTATTCTCATGACGGTGCCGGAAACCTATTACCTGAAATTCTTCCTGTTCCAGATCATCTAACCACAGGGAAATTACGTATTTATATGCTAAGCAAAAGGACGCTGAAGAAATGAGAGCCATTTCTTCAGCGTCCTTTTGCTTGCACCCTTCAGCGGGCTCTTTCCTGCAGGTAGTCCCTGAGGTTCAGAATTTTTACGGCGGTCCAGCTGCCGTTTACATCCTTTTCCATAAGCACCTGCCAGGTAAAGTCTTTGTCCAGTTTTTTATCATGAACCTTCACATACACCAGGGCTTTGCCATTTTCTTCCTTTACGTCCAGAATATCAGTGAGGGAAAGGGCAGCGGAGCCCAGGGAGGCAGACATGATTTTTCCTGCTTTGCCGGAAGGCTCTTTCCCGCTTCCTTCAGTGAAGCGGATTTCCGTCTGGCGCACCATTTCATCGACGGCCTGCTTTTTCAGCATTTTCAGAATGGAAGCGGCCAGAGCATGGTCTACCCTGCCATCGGAAGCCAGGTAGGCGGCGGTGTCATCTACGGCAGAGCCATAGACCCTATCCATGTCCACCCGTTCCTTGAAAAGCTGCAGGTCCTTTTTCTTCAGGGCCTGCTGGATTTCCCCTGCTGCATAGGCCGGAGTTCTGGACCAGTAGAAAACGTACCAGACTCCGGCGGCACAGAGGATGAGGGCCAGGACCAGGACAGCTTTTTTTACGATGGTGTTGTTCATAGATTTCCTCCTTTTTCTTTATTATATCGAAAGGGAGGAAAAAGAAACAGGGCTTCCCCCTGAAGGGGAAGTCCTGTGAGGAAAGAGGCTATTTTCCTGTATCGAAGAGGGCCTTCTGCTGGGTAAATTCAAGCATGCCGTAAATGCCGCCTTCCCGGCCGATGCCGCTTTCCTTGTAGCCGCCGAAGGGAGCTGCCGTATCACGGGGGCTGGCATTGATGTATACATTGCCTGCCTGGATTCTATGGGCCATGGCGGTGGCTTTGTCCTTGGGACCGTACACACCGGCGTTGAGCCCGTAGCGTACATCATTGGCAATGGAGATGGCATCGTCCTCATCCCGGTAGGTAATGACGCAGAGCACGGGCCCGAAGATTTCATCCTGGGCGATGGTCATATCATTTTTCACATCGGTGAAGATGGTGGGCTTTATGTAGTAGCCCTTATCCGGAGAGTCCGGAAGTCCGCCCAAAAGGAGGCGGGCTCCTTCATCCATGCCCTTTCTGATATATTCGGAAATCTTTTTGTACTGCTGCAGGGAGGACACAGGGCCCAGCTTTACTTCATGGTTTTCGGGGCTGCCGACTGTATATTCTTTGGCGATTTCTGTCAGCTGTTTTTCTATGTTTTCCTTTTCTTCTGCCGGAATGAGGAGGCGGGAGAAGGCAGTGCAGGTCTGCCCGGAATTCAGGAAGATGCTGTTGAAGCACAGGTGGATAGGTTCGGTGTAGTCATGATCTTTGGCAGGAAGAATCACATAGGGGGATTTACCGCCCAGTTCCAGACTGATATGTTTCACTGACTCCAGGGCCTTCTTGCCTACCGTTACGCCGCCGGAGGTGGAGCCGGTGAAGGAAATCATATCCACCAGGGGATGGGAGGAAAGGGCATTGCCCACTTCACCGCCTCGGCCGGTAACCAGGTTGAATACGCCTTTCGGGAAGCCGGCCTTTTCAAAGGCTTCTGCCAGGTAATAGGAAGAAAGGGGCGTATGCTGGCTTGGCTTTAAAATCACCGTATTTCCCATGAGCAGGGCTGGTACGATTTTCTGGATGACCTGCCCCAGGGGATAGTTCCAAGGCGTAATGCAGCCGATAACGCCCACCGGTTCCCGGTAGGTGGTGGAATAGGCCATCTTTTCCACCAGAGGAACCTTTGGCGCCAGGTCTATGTAGGAACGGGTGCGCACGTATTGGTATTCTACCTGGGATGATTTGGTAAAGCTGTAGGGAGAGCCCAGCTCTTTGATGGTGATGTCAATGAGGTCATTTTCCTGGCTTTTGAAAATGGCAAGGAATTTTTCCATCAGATTGATTCTCTCTGTCAGCGGAAGGGCGGCCCAGGCCGGAAGGGCCTTATGAGCTGCCCTGGCTGCTTTGTCCACATCTATTTCATTTCCGGCGGGCACCCGGGCAAAAATCTGCCGGGTGGCGGGATTCTCTACTTCGATAAACCGACCTGACGCACCGGCAGTCCACTGGCCGTCAATGTAAAGCTTTTCAAAATCCACTGGTAAAAACCTCCTTTGTACAAAAATGAAAAAGGGAATAGCAGATGACTTCTATTCCCCTCTTCGGTTTTATGAAATTGCAAAGGCTCATGCCTTTCCTTTATTATAGCCATTTGATTCAAAGGATACAATGGGAGGGGAAGTACGGAAAATCTATCCATCCATGGTATAATGAAGTTGAATCTATTTTTAGCAGGTTAATAATAATTTAATGAAAATATAATAAGGAGGTCTGAATGGGTTTACTGGATGAAACATTGAATCAGATTCAGCCATTGGATGAAGAGGCCATGGAAAAGGCAGCGTCCCGGTGGAAGAATCTGTACACAGGCATGGGGGACTTGGGAAAAATGGAAACCATGGTGACCCAGTTTGCCGGTGTGACAGGGGAGGCCATGCCGGACATTCCGAAGTGCTGCACCGTCATTGCCTGCAGCGATCACGGCGTTTATGCAGAAGGAGTTTCCGCCTATCCCCAGTCTACCACTGTAGGCATGACAAAGGCCTACGTGGAAACGAAGGGGGCTGCAGCCAATGCCATGGCCTATTATGCCCGCTCTGACATGGTGGTGGTGGACATGGGCATCAATGCTGACATGAGCGGCGTGCCGAACCTCCTGGACCGGAAAATCGCCTGGGGTACGAAAAATATTGCCCAAGGGCCGGCCATGACCCGCCTGGAGGCGATCCGCTCCATTGAAACGGGCATTGAAATTGCAGATGAAAAGGCAAAGGAAGGGTACCGGGTATTTACCATCGGCGAAATGGGAATTTCCAATACCACTTCCTCCGCCTGCATCCTGGGGGCTTTCAACCATTGGAATGCCATCGAAGTCACCGGCCGGGGCACCAATATTTCCGATGAACGGCTCCGCCATAAAATCGATGTGGTGCAGAGGGCAATGGATGTGAACCATCCTGATCCCAATGACGGCCTGGACGTACTTTCCAAGGTGGGCGGTTTTGAATACGGCTGCATGACCGGCGTCATCCTGGGGGCCGCTGCCAACCATGCCCTCACCATCATTGATGGCTTCAACACCACCGCCAGTGCGTTCATTGCCAAAGCTCTGTGCCCGGAAGTGGTCCATTACCTTATGGCGTCTCATCTGTCCCTGGAACAGGCCCATAAGAAATCGCTGGCTGCCCTGGGACTGACGGAATACATTGACCTGGACTTCCGCCTGGGTGAAGCCATTGGTGCCGGCATTCAGACAAGAATGCTGGACTATGCCCTTTCCGTATATCGGGAATGCGCGGCTAAAGAGGAAGAGGTGAAAGCATGAGTTCCATTCCGAAGTTAAATGAAGATGTGATGAAAGCCTGCCAGCTTTACGTGGATAATCTGATTAAACCGATCCATTCTCTGGGAAAGCTGGAGGAAATGGCAGTCCGCATCGCCGGTATTACAGGGATTGTTAAGCCTTCCTATCTCAGCAAGGCCCTGGTTATTTTCGGCGGTGATACGGCAGTGGACGGAGAAAATAAAACAAAAGGTCAGCTCTCTCATGATGAAATGAAACTGGTGGCCCGGGGATATGGGCCGGTCAATGTCATTGCCCGGCAGCTGGAGGCGCCGGTGTACCTCATTGATGCAGGCCTTGAAAAGGATACCTCCGATATAGAAGGAGTGCTTACAAAGAAAATGATTCACGGCACCCACCACGGCAGGCCTGCCATGGATGATGAGGTGGTGGAAAATGCCATTTCCCTCGGCATGTCCGTGGCCAAAACCCTCGCTGCCCAGGGCGTGGAAGCGGCAGGGATAGGAAACATAGGGGAAAGATCCCTTCTCTCCGCCCTGGCAGTGACGGCATCCATTATGAAGGAAGACCTGATGAAAGTTTCTCAGGGAAGCAGCTTCCAGCTCTCTCTGTCCGGTGTCGGGGATTTTGCCAAAGACCCGGTGGGCAATCTGGCGGAAGTGGGTTCTGCGGAAATTGCAGCTCTCTTTGGCTTCGTGGTGGAAGCAGCCAGAAAAGGCATGATCGTAGTCTTTGACAATGCCGTGACCGGAGCGGCCGTACTGGCGGCAGTGACGGTGTATCCGGAAATCAGAAACTTCATTTTCCCCTCGGTATATTATGAAGAACCGATTCATAAAATGCAGATGCAGAAACTCAAAATGAATGCTTTCCTCCATTATGATTTCACAGAAGCCGAAGGATTCGGATCAGCCCTGGGCCTCTCCCTTCTGGATGCAGCCATTGACATGCTGAACCAGATGAAAACCTTTGGCACTGCCGACGTGGATGTGGCCATCGACGGCGCAGGAAGCGGGAGGCAGAGAAAGGAGATTAAATAATGAAAGCCCTTTTTATCAGATGCTACGGAAAACTGACGGCAGATATGATGATTGGCGGCCTCATCGACATGGGAGTGCCGCCGGTGTACCTGAAATCAAAGCTGAAGGATGCAGGCCTTCCGGACAATTTCATTGAAAAGCCCAATCCGAAAGCCCAGATTTCTGCTCATTATTTCCATATCCCGCCCTATGGGGACAAGCCCCTTCTTTTAAAGCAGGCAGACCTTTTCAGAATCTGGAAGGACATCTGCAGCAAAGGGGCGCCGGAGTGGGAGGAAACGGGATGGAAGGTATTCTCCGCTTTAACGGCCGGCGTATCTCATGCCATTGATGAAATTCCGGCAGATGTGGTGGACCTCAGGCGGGCAGGCGTATCGGAAGAGAACCTGATTTCTCTCTACCTCTTCCTGGCATGCCTGGACTATCTGGAAGTGGAAACCCTCTTTACCTGTCCCTTTACCATTTCCAAAGGAAAAACGGAGAAAGGAAAGTCATCGGCTGCCATTTTGACTGATGCTGTTTCCACAGTGGGGAAAGAGGTGCCGGCAGAGGATGTGGATCCTTTCGCGGCAGCCATGCTGGAGGGGCTTTCGGCTGCCTTCATGCCCATGGATGGCAGGTTCCTTACGGACCGCACTGCCTATGGCAGCTCCAGCGCTGAAAAACCGACAGGCGATAATACCCTGGCGGAATATCTGGGATATTTCACGGACCGGGGAGAGTCTGTTTTCAGCAGGCACATGAAGGTCTTTGGCATGAGCGCAGGATTGGATTTATAGGGCTTCTGACTGACCGCACCGGCATCTCCCATGGATGCCGGTGTATTTTTATGCTTTTTTTTAATAATTTGTAAAAAGGGGCTTGCCAAAAGAAGAAAAATGAGCTATAATCATTTTCGTCGCACGGCGGAAGTCCAAAGACAGGAAATGAGATCTTGACTGATTCAAAACTTCCTGTTGACAGAAATGTCACAATGTGATAGAGTATAGGACGTGACGTTGAGGGTCAAATCACTGAGAAATAAAATTTCAAGAAGTGACTTGACAAACGACGAAAGCAATGATAAAATAACATCGTTGCTAACAAATGCGGAAGTAGCTCAGTGGTAGAGCACAACCTTGCCAAGGTTGGGGTCGCGGGTTCGAGTCCCGTTTTCCGCTCCATAGTTAGTATCATCCGAGAGGATGTGCTATAGATTCCTGAATAGCTCAGCCGGTAGAGCGCGTGACTGTTAATCACGATGTCGCAGGTTCGAACCCTGCTTCAGGAGCCATAGGGGTATCGCCAAGCGGTAAGGCAACGGACTCTGACTCCGTCATGCGTAGGTTCGAATCCTACTACCCCTGCCAATGATCCATTAGCTCAGTCGGTAGAGCACTTGACTTTTAATCAAGGTGTCCCGCGTTCGAGTCGCGGATGGATCACCATATGTGGCCTGTTCGTCAAGTGGTTAAGACACCGCCCTTTCACGGCGGGTTCGCGAGTTCGAATCTCGCACAGGTCACCAATGTGGGCGATTAGCTCAGCTGGGAGAGCGTCTGCCTTACAAGCAGAATGTCAGCAGTTCGATCCTGTTATCGCCCACCAAACGGCCCGGTGGTGTAGTGGTCTAACATGCCGCCCTGTCACGGCGGAGATCGTCAGTTCAAATCTGATCCGGGTCGCCACAATTTTGCCTCGGTAGCTCAGTTGGTAGAGCAAAGGACTGAAAATCCTTGTGTCAACGGTTCGATTCCGTTCTGAGGCACCATATATGCGGCTGTGGCGGAATGGCAGACGCGCTACTTTGAGGGGGTAGTGATCTTTCGATCGTGTGAGTTCAAGTCTCACCAGCCGCACCACAATTTCCTAATTACTTGTTGTTTAACTTCATATGCGGTCGTGGCGGAACTGGCAGACGCGCTATCTTCAGGCGGTAGTGGAGTAATCCGTGAGAGTTCAAATCTCTCCGACCGCACCACTCAAAAATGAACTTCCAAGTGTTATACTTGGAAGTTTTTTTGTGTCCAAAAACTGGAAAGAAAATGTTTTTCTGCTGAGAGGTGTACAGGATTTTTTCTCCTCTTTGCCATATAATAAAAGGAAAAAGGAGGTTTCCATGCATTCGTCGGTCTACTTCTTCGCCTTAGGGCATTTGGCCACAGACTGGTCTCAGGGCGCCATACCGGCGCTGCTTCCCTATTTCATTGCCCGCTTCGGTCTTTCTTACCAGGAAGCAGGCCTGCTGGTTTTTGCCAATGTGCTCATTGCTTCTGTCATGCAGCCGCTCTTTGGCTATTATTCCGATAAGGTTTCCAAGCCCTGGTTTGTGCCGCTGGGCCCTCTGATCTGCGGGGCCGCTATTTCTTTCGCAGGCTTTGCCCCGGGCTATGCGTCCCTTTTTCTGTCAGCCCTCTGCTGCGGCATAGGCAGTGCCCTTTTTCATCCGGAAGCGGCCCTTATGGTGAATCGGATTTCCGGAAGCCGGAAAGGCCGGGCCATGGGAATCTTCTCTGTAGGCGGCAATGCGGGGTTTGCCATAGGCCCCCTTCTGGCAGGCTTCTGCGCCTACCGGCTGGGCATCCATTTCCTCCTGATCTTCGGCATCCTTAATACGGTTATGGCATTTGCCTTAGTCCGCTGCATGGCTTCCCTTCGCCCTGCCATGGCTATGGCGGAAAAGGAAGAAGCCCTAGCCCTTGGGAGTATGGAAAGAAAGAACGACTGGATATCTTTTGGAAAGCTGTCCGTATTAATACTGGCCCGTTCTCTTGGATTTACCCTAAGCAATACCTTCATCCCGCTCCTCTGGATTCACGTACTGGGGGCCACGGAAGGGGAGGGAACCACAGCGCTGTCCATTCTTTTCGGGCTGGGGGCCTGCTTTACCTATCTGGGCGGTGTGCTGGCAGACAAAATGGGATTTCTGAAGATCATTCACCTGGCCTTTCTTTCCATGGTACCGGCCTATTTCCTTCTCACTCACACAGAAAGCCTGACATGGGCTTTTGTGCTTCTGATTCCGGCGGCCCTTTCCGTATTCATGCCCTATAGTCCCATCGTTATCCTGGGGCAGACCTATCTGGGGAGAAATGCCGGCTTTGCCTCTGGCGTGACCCTGGGACTTTCTACCACCCTGGGCGGCATGTTTGCACCCCTGGTTGGCTGGGCAGCTGATATATGGGGCCTTCAGACAGCCCTCCAGATTCTCTGGGTGGCAGGCCTTGTGGGAGCGGCCGTATCCTTCACCCTTCCGGCAGTGAAAAAAGAGGAATGACCTGTTTCAAACATAGAAGGTTTCATATGATATAATAAAAGAAATTTACACCTTATACCTATTTTTCAGTCACAGGAGGATATATGAACGCATTTGCAGCACTTGGGGTAGCAGAGGATTTGACAGCCCTTTTGAAACTGCAAGGGATTAAAATGCCCACCCCCATCCAGCAGGCTTCCATCCCGTCCATTTTTAAGGGAAAGGATCTGATTGGTCGATCCCAGACAGGCACCGGCAAGACCCTGGCCTACCTGCTTCCGGTTATCCAGCGGGTGGATAAGGACAGGGGCGCCACCCAGGTCCTCATCATGACCCCCACCCGGGAACTTTCCAAGCAGGTATTTGACGTATTCCGCCCCTTTGCTCTGAAGCTCGGTCTTGACGGCGTAGATATCATCGGCGGCAGAACCATTGAAAACCAGCTGCAGAAGCTGAAACGGGATCCCCAGGTCATTATCGGTACACCCGGCCGCCTTCTGGATCATATCCGGAGGAAAAGTCTGGACCTTTCCCAGGTGAAAACGGTAATCCTGGATGAAGCGGATCAGATGCTGGCCAATGGTTTCAGGGAAGATATCGAAGCTTTGGTGGATGAAACGCCGAAAAAGCGGCAGCTTCTCCTCTTTTCTGCTACCATGCCCGAAGAAGCGGTGCGGCTGGCAAGGAAATATATGAAACATCCGGCTTTTATTGATGTTTCTGAAAAAACGGCAGCTTCCACAGTGGAACAGCGGGTTTATGAAACGACCAAACCAAGGAAGTTCAAGCTTCTGGTACGCCATCTGACGGAAATGAATCCCTACATGGCAGTGGTTTTCTGCAATACCAGGGAAGAAGCCCATGAAATTGCAGGCAAGCTGCAGGAAGAAACAGATTTCGTGGTTGATGAAATCCATGGCGACATGAGCCAGGGGCAGCGGAACCAGGTGATTCGTGAATTTGAAAAGGCGAAAACCCAGATTCTCGTGGCCTCGGATATTGCAGCCCGGGGGCTGGATGTGGAAGGCATTACCCACGTATTCAACTATGACATTCCCAGAAATCTGGAATACTATGTTCACCGCATCGGCCGCACCGGAAGAGCAGGAACAAAGGGCATTGCCATTACCTATGCCACCCCTGAAGATGGGAGTCTCCTTCGAAAACTGGAAAAATCCATTTCCGAAACCATTACCCGCTACGATGAAAAGGGAAATGTACGGCGCGTAAGACAGGGAAAACCGAAAAAGAAAGTGGTAACTCCCGGCATGTACAAGCCTACCAAGAAAAAGGAACATAAAGCTCTGGGCCATAAGGGAAAGAATATGCGCCAGAAGCGGAAGAAAGATAAAACGGATAAAAAAGGAAAAAAGAAATAAAGAAATAAAGAAATAATGGAAACCGTCCGGACATCCGGACGGTTTTTTCGCGGAGGGCTGGTGGAGAGTGAGACGGCTTTCCTCTATCCGCTTACCGAGGAATCCTATGCTTGAAAGAAATCAAAGATCACTGATTACCAGACACCAGTCTTTTTTCCGGCTGATTGTTATGGGCAGAGGAATCGATATCAGCAGGTACCGGAATTCTTTGCTCTGGCTGGAATGACCGTGCGCTGCGTGAGGGTTATTCTGCAGCGCTGACTTCATATTCATTGCCTCGGCGGCAATCCGCAGCCCTTCGGTCCAAAGGGTCATTAACCTTTCTCATTGGACGCTGCCCCCATGTGGTACAATATACCTATTGAGGTGATAATATGTGTAAAAATAAAGACTGCATAAAACAGCTGCTCTGGCTGCTGGCGCTGACTATTCCCTGGGGACTGGGGGGATTTGTGGTTCATACGGCTTTTTCCCTGTCCCTGGGTACCATTGTCTACTGGGCGGCAGGACTTCTGGTGCCTTTGATTTTCTACCTGGTGCAGAAGAAGGGCTGGGGCAGCGAGCTGGGGGGCCTTCGGGGCGCCGTTCACGGGCCTGTCTGGATTTCTTTGGTGATTGTAGAGATGGTGGTATTCTGGAATTATCTGCCCTCCATTGACCGGATATGGAAGACTTCCCCGGTTCCTGCGGCAGCAGCATCATTCCTGGTGCTTTCTTTCTTCGTTATCCTTGCATTCTTCCTGGACCGGTGGCTTTCTCTTGTCTACGTCCGGCTGAAGGAGAAAAACACCCTGGCTGCCCGATGGCTGGGCTCAGCCTTTTTCAGCGGCCTTATCCCCGGCACGGCCATGATTTCCTTTCTGGGACTTTACTATGCCGGCGGCATGCGGCTGGATCCTTTTACGGCCTCTTTCTTCCTCATGGAAATCTTCGGCTTTGTATTTTATGGGAAGATTCTGCTGGCTATGATGACTTTCGGAGTTTTCCTGTTTCTATCCCTTGAGGGGCCCCGGGGCGAGCGGGCGGTGACTTCTGTATTTTCAGCCATTTTCTGGCTCTTCCTCCTTTTCATTCCCGTGGTGGTTTCTTCCCGCATCACGGGAAGCGGCCTGTGGAGGGCTTACCTGGATCCTTCCTATCTTTCCGTATTTCCCTATCTTTCCGATCTCTGGCTTACCGGCCTTGCCCTTATGGGAGCCCGGCGGCTTACGGCATGGATTTTCAGGTAGAGAAGTGTTGACAAATAAAATTTGTTCGCTATAATAATTGTTGGCAGATAGAGGGACTCTGCTTTGCCGGTATCAGAAAAGGAACCGGACCGCAGAGTGAGTATATCGCCAAATTTACGGCTTATATCTCAATGAGAGTAAGAACGGAGGTTATACAATGGAAAAAGTTAATCATGCACCCCAGGAGAATCACGTATTTTTAAGTATCCGTCAGCTCACCGTATCCGGTCTTCTGGCAGGAATTACCATTTTCCTGGGCCTTACAGGGTACGGATTTATTCCCCTGATTGTAATGAATGCCACCATTCTTCATATCCCCACCATTATCGGTGCCCTGGTGGCAGGACCGAAGGTAGGAGCGCTGGTGGGATTCCTGTTCGGACTCTTCTCCTTCATTCAGACCCTGCGGGCGCCAAGTCTGCTTCTGCAGTTTGCCCTGCAGTACAATCCTTTCTATGATGCTTTCATCTGCATCGTTCCAAGGGTGTGCATCGGTCTCTTTGCATGGTTCCTTTATAAACATATGCCCGGCAGGGAAGGCATTCGTGTTGGTATTGCCGCTGTAGGCGGATCTCTCTGCAACACCGTCCTCTTCCTGGGTTCCTTCTTCCTTCTGGTAGGTGCTCCCTATGCAGCATCCAAGGGGATTTCTGTGGAAGCTGTCGGTGCAACCATTATGGGCATCGTTGGCATGAACGGTGTACCGGAAGCCATTGTTTCCGGTGTCATCATTGTACCGGTGGTGACCATGCTGAAAAAATCAGGCTGGAAGATGAAATAAAATGAGAAGACTGCAGGCAGGGGCCTGCAGTTTTTTTATGGGGAGACAGGTATGAAAGTGCTGATTGACGGCGATGGCTGCCCGGTGATTGCGGAAACGGAAAGGGCGGCCGCTCTCTATGGGCTGGAGGTCCTTATATTCTGCGATACCAGCCATCTCATCTCTTCCAGGACAAGCCGGGTCATTCTGGTGGATCAGGGACGGGATGCGGCGGACTGGGCTATTATTTCCGCTGTGAAGAAGGGGGACCTGGTGATTACCCAGGACTATGGCCTGGCATCACTTGTCCTTTCCAGAAAGGCCTACGGGTTTCATCAGAATGGATGGCAGTACAGGGATGAAAATATAGAATCCCTTCTGATGGAACGGTATGAGGCGGGAAAGGCCAGGCGCTCAGCCAGGAATCATCTGAAAGGGCCGCCCAGGAGGGACAAAAGACAGAATGAACTCTTTTTTCAAAGACTCTGCGCGTTTTTGGAAAAGGTAAAAGACAAATAAAAAGGATGCGGCATTTGCCGCATCCTTTTTATTTACTGCCATCAGGCTTCGTCTTTGCCCCGGAGCCGTTCATCGCATTTGGCAATGAGGGCGGCAGAGTCTACTCCTGCGTCCCGGCACATGGTGCCGATGGTGGTCTTCATGTCAGAAGGCATGGCAATCTTTTCTTCCTGGAAAACGGGAAGGAGCTGGGGATACATGGTGAGAATGGTTTCCATGGGGGTATCATTGGTGAGAAGGGGTTTCTTGTACTTGTCTGCAATGAACTCATTCATTTCACCGATGATTTCAAATACATCCATACCATGGGACTGGGCGGCCTGCCACAGGTTTTCATCGTAGGAAACAAAGCAGCCTACACAGGACATGCCGTATTCCATAAGGAAGGGTCCCATTTCCGGATAGACTTCAATAATCTGCATGATATTGTTTTCCGGGCGGACGAAATCTCCTTCCTTCAGAGGCGGCACATCGGGGGATGCGAAACCGCCGCCGTAATAATCGCCGGCTTCTCCCTCAGAAGCGCCGGGCATGGTATTTCCAAGCACCGCATCCCGGAAGGCTTCATAGCCCATGTTGTCAATAAATTCTTCCATGGACTGGTAATTTTCATGTTCCAGGTAGTAGGTGCAGGCTTTGGTCATAATGGAAAGGGCATCGGAAGGGAACTGGGCGAAGGCGAAGAAGGTCTTCTTTCCGGTGTAAATATCCCAGCCGTCGGACATGCCTACGGAACGGATGGGAAGCGGTGTGGTCATGGTGCAGGTCAGGATGCAGGAAGGCCAGGAACCAAAAGCCAGAAGGCCCAGGTCCTTCAGCGTATCTTCCACATCATCCTTTGCCAGTCCGGAAATGATGGGACGGCCCTTGGGGTCAAGGATATAGGTGCCCTCATGCTTTTCGGCCACCTCTTTCATTTTGTGCTTAAATTCATTCCGTCCTTCTGCAATGTCAGGAATGAAATCGATTTCAAGGGAAAAGGTCAGATTATCTGCTGTCATACATAAGCTCCTTTCAAGAGGCTGGATTCTATACATTCATACTTTTCTATCTTATCACGGACCGGCTGTTTAAGCAATACAGGAATGAGGTTTCCTGTTGATGTGAAAGGCGATGGGGCCATGACAGGCAGGAAACTATGAGCGAAGAGTTTCCTGTGGAAAAGAAACACAGTGGGACCAGGGCGGACAGCAAACTATTCCTTTTCTCCTCAAACATGGTACAATATATCAAATCCATCTGTGTTCTTCTCAGGGAGGCAGGAACATGAAAAATTGGAAGAAAAAACTGACAGCAGCCATGCTGGCAGTGGTATGTCTTACGGGGGCAGCTGCGCCGGTGACGGTGGAAGCAGCCACTACGACCCAGAAGATTCTTTATGGAGCAGCGGCACTCCTTTTTATTTCCAGCTATTATACCCGCATGGATGATAAAGCGGGGATGCAGCTTCTGGACCAGTGCCAGCAGCAGACAGGCGTGTATGAATCGGCAGAAGCGGATAACCGGGTGCAGTCCATTTATGAAAATATACGGAATACCGGCGCCGTGGAGCGGAATTACAATGTCTATGTGTCCCCCAGCGAGGATATCAATGCCTTCATGAGCCTGGGCGGCGTGCTCTGTGTCAATAAAGGATCCCTGGATGCCTTTGACGATGATGAGCTGGCCTATGTGATGGCCCATGAAATTTCCCACGGCGAAAAGCGGCATAACGTGAACGGCGTGAAGAAGAGTGTAGGCCTGATTACGGCGCTGGATATTTATCTTGGCAGTGATGCGTCCTACGGCGAATATCTCCTTGGAAATATTGCGGCCAACTATGTGGCCAATGCGGTATTCACCAAGGACCAGGAAAAAGAGGCGGATGATATGGGCTTCCAGTACCTTGTGGAAGCGGGCTACAACCCCGGCGGCGGAGCAGCCTCCATGCAGGTGCTGAAGGATAAGTACGGCGAAAGCTCTCCTTCCGGCATCAAGGCGGTGCTGGCACCGGGCAACCACCCCAAAACCAGCGACCGTATCAATAAGAACCTGAAATGGATGAAACAGTATTCCGGCGGCCATGTGGATGTGAAGGACGGCTGGATCGTGGTGAATGGTGAAAAGGCTTTCCAGCCATCTGCCGCAGGCCGTTATACCGATAAGGAGAGGACCTTTCTCACGGCCGGCAAACTGGACAGACTCTACCATGCGGGCCATGTACCGGATGCGGTGATTCAGGATGATACCATTTACTGTGGAAATACGGCGGTGTACAGCCTGTCATCGGCAGAAGATGGAAAGCTCTATGTAGCAAACCTGAACAAAGGGATTGCTAAAGACCGGGGCGAAGCAGTACAAAGTGATTTTGACATCGATTCCCGAAGAAAGAAGATAGAAAAGAAAGCAAAGGCCGGGAAACAGAATGGCGGCAGCGGTGAAAATGAAGTACAGGCAGGCGCCATTCCAGAAGCCGGCTGACAGGATTGACAGTACTGATTTACTCATGAAATCTGCTTTTATAAGACATTTTATGAAGTGGCACCATGGGATTCCCATGGCATAACACGTAAGGCATCAAAGCAGTGAGGGGTAAATCTGTGCTTTCTCAGAAAGGATTGTATGAATTAAATTATGAAGAAATTATTGGCGCTCCTTGTTTTGGCGGTTGTATTTGCAGGCGTGGCTTTCGGCATTCTGGCTCTCATTACCCCGGAGCCTCCCAGGAAACCGGAGCTGCCGGCTCCGCCGAAAACGGGAGCCGTAGCGGCGGCCTTGGTGGACGGTAATACGGGAGAACTCCTGGCAGAGAAAGAAGGTACCCTGAAGGTGTATCCTGCCAGCACCACCAAGATTTTGACCTGTATCATCGCTCTGGAAGAGGGGAAGGACAAACTGGATCAGAACGCAGTGATTACTCAGCGGGCCATGAAGCAGGACGGCACAAACCTGGGAGTCCGCCCGGACATGCCTTTGTCCCTGCACCAGATGCTCTACGGCATGATGCTTATTTCCGGCAATGATGCCGCTGTGGCCACAGCGGAAACAGTGGGCGGCTCCTATGACCGCTTCATTGAAATGATGAATGAAAAGGCCGCCTCCATCGGTGCCAAAAATTCTCATTTTGCAAACCCCAATGGCCTGACAGACCCGAACCATTACACCACAGCTGAGGATATGGCAAAGATTGCAGTCTACGCCATGAAGAATTCTGATTTCAGGGATATCGTCAAGAGAAAGACCTATCCCATGACCTACAAAAATGGTATTTACCGGAATGTGGCAAACCGGAATGAATTCCTTTCCAGCGGCTACGAAGGAGCCAACGGCATTAAAACGGGCATGACCGAGGCTGCCGGCGACTGCCTGGTGGCTTCGGCAGAAAGGGATGGACAACTGATGATTGCAGTGCTCTACAATGATCCCAAGCGGTGGCAGGATGTGAAGACCTGGATGGACTACGGCTTCGCCGCTGCCAAAGTGGAAAGGGAATATCATGAGGCACTGGCAGCAGAACCCTCTATTTATAAATTTGTGAACCGCATGCTGGGAAAGGAGCCGAAGGAAGTGAATGGTTAAAAAGAAAAAAGCTCCCTTCCTGAAGCGCCTTTTTCCAGGAAGCCCGGTGCTGCGCATTATCTTTGTGGTAGTGACCCTGATTACGGCCATTGTGGTGGTGCAGAATGCATACCATTACATCAGAATCAGACAGCAGGAAGCTCAGCTTTTCCAGGAACGAGATAAACTGGCCCAGGAAAAGCAGGAACTGGAAATAAAGAAAGAGGAACTGGAAGATCCGGCCAAACTGGAGAAAAAAGCCCGGGATGACCTGGGACTGGTAAAACCGGGGGAAGTGCCTTATGTGCGATAAAAAAAGACTGCGAGAAAATGGTCAGCCATTTCCTTGCAGTCTTTTTGTTTCCTTACCATTCCGATGCGTGGTCAAGGAGCCAGCCGCCGGCGGTGCAGGCCGGGCAGATACAGTATTTTACGCCCTTATCCTTTGCCTCATGGGCAGCCTTTGCCAGATTTCTGGCAGTATCGGCGCCAAAAAATGCAGCACCCTCTTTTGATTCAAAGAAAGGAATCACATGGTCGATGGAGTTCACATCTTCCTTCAGCTCCTTCTTCAGCAGAGCAGCTGCTTTCTCTTCATCCGCTGTTCCGGCGGCATCCAGGTATGCCTGACATACCTTTTTCAGCCCGCTGTAGCAGCTGGGCGCATTCATGACTTCTTTGACCTTGGTTACGATTTCTTCTTTTGCCATAAGAATCATCCTTTCTGTTCAAACATCATATGAGACGTGGCTTCTGCAGCCACCGTGCCGTCCTCGTGGAGCACCCGGGCTTCCATCACCGACAGGGGCCCTTTCCGCCGGATTTCGCGGCACACAACTTTTACTGTTTCTCCAATGAGCACGGGCGTGCGGAACCGGGTTTCCATTTTTCCCGTATAGGCGGGAATGCCGGTATTCAAAAAGAGATAGTTGCCCATAACTTCGTCCATGAGGGTCATAATCAGGCCGCCGTGCATGCGGTCATTATAGCTCTGGTGTTCATGGGAGGGGGTAAAGAAGGCAAGACAGCCGCCGGGAATGGAAAAGAAATGGAGATGAAGCCCCAGGGGGTTTTCCTTCCCGCAGGCAAAGCACATACTGTAGGCAGGTCCGCCGGATAGTTCGGTAAGGGGGCGGCCCAGCTTCTCCTCTTCTTCATGAAGAAGCTCCTTCTCTCTCGTGTTTAAAGGGTATGGTTCCTTCTGATTCATATAAAGCCTCCTTCAGAGAAGCAGCAGCTTTCTCTTTTTATTATAGCATGGTGCAATAGAGGGAAATAAAAAAACTGCGGATATTCCGCAGTTTCAAGTGGGCTTTTCTGCTTCTCAGAAACGGTCCAGCAGGTGGTAGCCTTTTCCTTTGAGGAAGGCTTCTGTCTCCGATTCGGTGGTGGAGAATACAGCAATAGGGGAGCTGGTCTGGCGGTCGAAGGAAATATAGAGATAGCGGATCATGACATTGGCATTCTGCAGGTCCGAAAGGATATGGTCCAGGGTGCCGGGTTTATCGGATTTCATATCTACAGCCAGTACCAGGTCTACCCGGCACTGATAGCCTTCTTTTTCCAGCGCTTCACTGGCTTTGTCGGACTGATCCACAATGAGTCGGATAATGCCGAATTCGGCACTGTCTGTGGCCAGCATGGTATAAATATTGATGTCGTTCCGGGCGAGAATAGAAGTGATTCGGCTCAATGCGCCCTTTGTATTGGCAGCGAAAATGGAAACCTGGTGTAACATAATATCCTCCTTCATCAGAGCCTTCCGCTCTGTTTATTACAGTGATTTTATCATAAATGGCAGAAAGGAGATAGGGGAGAAATGAATGGATGCTGCCGGCGCCATTTCAGGCCGTTCATGGCGACAAAACTTTACAAATTTATTTCAAAAATCCTATTGACTTTTTTCATCAAGGCAGTATAATATCAACCATAACACGAAAGAACGAATGGCAAGGATCGGGATAAGTATCGTGCAGAAGATTTCAGAGAGCTGACGGCTGGTGCAAGTCAGTACGAAGCAGGATACAAGCTCACCCGGGAGTTTCGGAAGTGAACCAAGTAATTTTCGACGCCGCCTGCGTTACAGGCATGACAAGCAATGATCGGGACAAGGAATATATTGGTCCATGGCACAGAGAGCCGGCGGATGGTGCAAGCCGGTGCATTCCAGTATTGACTATCACCTGTGAGCCCCTTGGTTGAACGTAGTAAACCGAGGCGTCTGTCCACGTTACGGATATAAGCACAGAGTATAATGTAGGGTGGTACCGCGCATGTCGCCCCTATTTCCGAAAGGAAATAGGGGCGTTTTTTGTAGGACCTCTTTTCATAAACCTCTTGCTTCATGAGTGATAAATACAGGGTGGTACCGCGGATTCCAATTCGCCCCTGCTGCAATGACGCCAGATTGCAGCAGGGGCGTTTTTTTAATCCATTCGTTCTTTCATAAGAAATGAAGGCCTGACCTTCTTATTTTGGAAAGGGGATTGAAGATCGTGTTTTTTCAACAGCTTGTCAACGGTTTAACGCTGGGAAGCGCCTATGCGGTCATTGCCATCGGCTATACGCTGGTATTCGGCGTATTGAACATCGTTAACATGGCACATGGCGGCATCTTTATGATCGGCGCTTACATCGGCCTGCTTCTCGTAACGGAAGCGGGACTGGGCATTTTCCCGGCACTCATTGGTGCCATGATTGGCGGCGCCGTATTAGGGTATGGACTGGAAATCTTTGCACTCCGTCCGCTCCGCCGCCGCAAAGTGACTCATCTGGCTCCATTAATCAGTACTATCGGTGTGTCCACATTTCTGGAAAGTGTGGCACTTATGGTATGGGGGCCGCAGACCCGTTCTTTCCCGGCTGCTTTCGGGAACGGTCTGATGGACTTCGGCGTATTTAAGATTTCCGGCATCCAGATTATTTCCCTGGGTACCGCTGTGGTTCTCATGGCTCTCCTTACGGTAATGCTGAACAAGACAAAAATCGGCAAAGCTGTCAGAGCTACTTCTGAAAATGCGGAGACCGCCGGTCTTCTGGGGATCAATACCAGCCGCATCATTACCTTTACTGTCATGCTGGCTTCTGCCTTAGGTGCGGCAGCCGGTGTCCTCATCGGACTTTCCTTCAATGCCATCGAACCAACCATGGGTACTTCCATGGGTCTTAAAGGTCTGGCAGTCCTCATCATGGGCGGCCTGGGCAATGTAGAAGGCGCTATGGCCGGCGGCTTTATCCTCGGCATTGCTGAAGTATTTGCCGTAGCTTATGGCTCTTCCACCTATCGTGATGCTGTGGCATTCGGCATTATTATCCTGATTCTCTTCATTCGCCCTGAAGGCTTGTTCTCCAAGGCAGGCAAAGGAGGCAGACCGTAATGGATGAAATTTTAAATGGCTACTTCCTGCAGGTATTCACCTTTGTATGCATCAACATTATCCTGGCGCTCACTGTTTACATGACCGTGTGCACCGGTATCCTTTCCCTGGGCAATGCAGGCTTTATGAGCCTGGGGGCTTACACTTCCGCAATTGTTACCACCCAGTATGGCGTACCTATGCCTGTGGGCATTGTATTAGGCGGTCTTTTCGCCACTTTGATTGCATTGATCATCGGCCTTCCGACCATTCGTCTTCGCGGCCTTTACCTGGCCATTGCCACCATGGGCTTTGGCGAAGTGGTTCGAGTGATTGCCCTGAACCTTGACATCACCCACGGTGCTTTGGGCTTCTCCGGCATTCCTTCCATGGCCAGCGTGCTCTCTGACTACGCCAGCGACATGGGCCTTCTGGATGCTCTGGAAATCGATTCCCAGACCGGCGGCCAGCTTCTGATGAACATTGTCCTCCTCGTTATCGTAGTGGCAGTAGTAACCTTCTGGTATCGCTTGGAACATTCCCGCATCGGCCGTGCCTGGGCTGCGGTAAAGGCAGATGAATACGCTGCCTCCCTCACCGGCATCAACGTGGTGGAATACAAGATGATGGCATTCCTCTTCAGTGCTTTCTTCGCCGGTGTAGCCGGCGCCCTCTATGCCCATGCGACCTTCTTCATCAGCCCCACCGACTTCTCCTGGAACAAGGTGGTTGATATCCTGGTTTACACCGTATTCGGCGGCAGCAACGTACTCTGGGGCTCCGTCCTGGGCGCTACAGTGCTCACCATCGTTCCGGAATCTCTCCGTGCCATGGCAGAATACAGAGATATCATCTACGGCCTTATGCTGGTAGCCCTCATGGCCTTCCGTCCTGACGGCATCCTGTCCTATGATGCGGTGAAATGGATTTCCCGCAAATTCAGCAAAAAGCAGAAAGCCTCTGCAGAAGGAGGAAACCAGTAATGCTTCTTGAAATGAAAAACGTAGTGAAACAGTTCGGCGGCCTTACCGCTGTTTCCAATATGTCCTTCTCCGTAGAAAAAGGAGAAATCTTCGGCGTCATCGGACCAAACGGCGCTGGCAAAACCACCATTTTCAACCTGATCACCGGCGTATACCAGGTGACGGAAGGGGATATCCTCTTTGACGGCCAGTCCATCGAAGGGAAGAAACCCTACCAGATCATCAACATGGGAATTTCCCGTACCTTCCAGAACATCCGCCTTTTTTCCGGTATGACTGTACTGGAAAACATTCTGGTCGGTCATCATGACCGGCTGAAATCCGGCCTTCTGGCCAGCTTCCTCCACACCTCTTCCCAGAAGAAGGAAGAAAAGGAAGCCCGCCAGCAGGCGCTGGAACTCCTGCGGTTTGTAGGCCTTGAGGCAGATGCGGACCGTCTGGCCACTGAACTTCCTTACGGCAAACAGAGAAAACTGGAAATCGCCAGAGCTCTGGCCACCCAGCCCAAACTCGTCCTTCTGGACGAACCGGCAGCCGGCATGAACGACAGCGAAACTGCAGCGCTCACTGAATTGATTCACAATATCCGCGAAAAATTCGGCACCACCATTATCCTCATTGAACACGACATGCACCTTGTCATGAGCCTCTGTGACCATGTCATGGTAGTCAACTTCGGTAAGAAACTGGCTGAAGGGGTACCGGAAGAAGTACAGAACAACCCCAAGGTTATTGAAGCTTACCTCGGAAAGGAGGATGAATGATGCTTCTTGAACTGAAAAATGTAGAAGCTGCCTATGGCAACATTAAAGCGTTAAAAGGCATCAACCTCTCCGTACCGGAAGGGAAGATCGTAACCCTTATCGGTGCCAACGGTGCCGGTAAGTCTACCACCATGAAAACCATTATGGGTATCATGAAACCCATTGCCGGTGATGTTCTCTTCAAAGGAGAATCCATCGCAGGCATGAAGACCCACAACATCGTAAGAAAAGGGGTAGTCCTCGTTCCGGAAGGTCGTCAGATTCTTCAGAATATGACAGTCCGTGAAAACCTGGAAATGGGTGCCTACCAGAGAAATGACGCAGAAGGAATCAAGGAAGACCTGTCCAAGGTTTTTGAACGGTTCCCCCGCCTCTTTGAAAGACAGGGCCAGTTCGCCGGCACCCTTTCCGGCGGCGAACAGCAGATGCTGGCCATTGGCCGCGCCGTTATGGCCAAGCCGGAAGTCATGCTTCTGGACGAACCGTCCATGGGTCTGGCTCCGCTGGTGGTTCAGCAGATCTTTGATGTTATCAAAGACATTAACAAAATGGGTACTACTGTTCTTCTTGTAGAACAGAATGCGCGTAAAGCTCTCCAGATTGCCGATTATGCCTACGTTATGGAAACAGGCAAAATCGTCATGGAAGGCCCGGCGCAGGAAGTTGCCAGCAACCCGGATGTCATGGCGGCATATCTGGGCGGCAAGAAGAAACAGTGACCAATATAACAGCCGTTCAGGTTGTAACACGATCCGGGAAAAGGGACAGAGAAATCTGTCCCTTTTCTCTTTGCTAAAAAAGAACATAAGGTGGGCAGTGCTTTGCGGACAGGTCTGAAATTCAAAATCTCAAATCTCAAATCTCTCTCTTCTGAACCATCCTATGGGGTATGGTATAATAAAAAGTAACTTTATGCGAAATTCCGATTTCCCCATGATGGGGAAATCCTGCTGATTTCTGCTCCGGCAGAAGGAGGAACAATGAAGAAGAAACTGGTTATTATTGATGGCAGCAGTCTTTTATACCGCGCCTTTTTTGCCTTGCCGCCGACCATGACATCGCCGGACGGGACGCCTACCAATGCCATATACGGGTTCCTGCGCATGCTTTTGGGCCTGTACCGGGATCTGGATCCGGAGTACATGGCAGTCACCTTTGATAAGGACCGCCATACGTTCCGTACCGATATGTTTGCCGATTACAAGGCCACCAGGAAGCCGGCGCCGCCGGAGCTCATTCCCCAGTTTGATCTGATTCTGGATGTGCTTTCCGTGCTGGGGGTTGCGGTATACAGCATTCCCGGCTATGAAGGGGATGATATCCTGGGCACCTTATCTGCCCGCTATGAGAAGGAGCTGCCGGTAGATATCGTGACCGGCGACAGGGATGCCCTGCAGCTTTCCAGCAGCCGCACCACGGTGCTTCTGACCCAGAAGGGAATCACCCATATGGCCGTCATGACGCCGGAGGCAGTTTATGAAAAGTACCACATTACCCCCTCCCAGGTCATTGACATGAAAGCCCTCATGGGGGATACGGCGGATAATATTCCCGGCGTCCCCGGCATTGGAGAGAAGACAGCCCTGGGGCTTCTGACGGAGTACAAGGATCTGGATAATCTCTATGCCCATGTAGATGAAATTAAAGGGGCCCGGGGAAAGAAACTCACTGCCCATAAGGATATGGCCTACCTATCCTACAAACTGGCCACCATCAAACGGGATGTACCTATGGATGCTTCGCTGGAGGATATGAAGCAGCCTGTCCATGTGGCAGAAATGAAGGAGCTTTTTGGAAAACTGGGAATCAACCTTTTAAAAGAGTTCGCTGCACTTCCCCGTTTCCAGAAATTATCCCAGGTGAAGAAGGAAGAGAGTGAAGAAATCCTTCCGCCTGTGGAAATCTGGAATTCCACTGTTTCCTTTAAAGGAAAGACCGCTGCTCTCTGGGCTCATCTGTCCGGCAAGGCGCCTTTCTTCAAGGCGGAAGAGGTGGTGGCTGCCGCTGACGGCCATGCCTGGCTGGTGGAGGCGGACCATTTCGGCCATGCTGCGGAGGCACTGAAAGAGGCAGAGGCTGTGGTGGTGGAAGACAGCAAATCCCTTCTTGAGTCGGATTTTCCTGCAGAAGACCTTCCTTTCTTTGACATGTCCCTGGCAGCGTACCTTCTGGATCCCACCAGGGTGACCTATCCCTTGTCCTATATGGCCGGCCTTTTCGAAAAGCCGGTGATTTATCCCGATGATTTGGATGATATGAAGGAGAAGGGCTGCTGCATTACCCTTTTCCTGGCTTCCCTCTATGAAGATGCAAAGAAGAAGCTGGAAGAAAACGGGGTGCTGTCCCTGTTCCGAAAGGTGGAGCAGCCGCTGGTGCCGGTACTGGCAGCCATGGAGAAAGCAGGCATTGCCACAGACCAGGAAAAATGGAAGGCTGTCAAAGAAGAAATGAAGAAGGAAGAACGGCTTCTCATGAAGGATATCTTCACTGAAGCCGGGGAATCCTTCAATCTGAATTCTCCGAAGCAGCTGGGCCATATCCTTTTTGAAAAAATGGGTATGCCTGCAGGGAAAAAGACGAAAACCGGCTATTCCACTGCCGCCGATGTGCTGGAGGAGCTGGCTCTGTCCTATCCTATGGTGAAGAATATCCTTCGCTACCGCAGTCTGGCCAAACTGGTTTCCACCTATCTGGAGGTCCTGCAGCAGCTGATTCGTCCGGAAACAGGACGCATTCACACTTCCTTCAACCAGACCGTTACTGCCACAGGCCGGCTTTCCAGCTCGGATCCGAACCTGCAGAACATTCCGGTACGCACGGAGGAAGGAAGGAAAATCCGCTCCCTCTTTGTGCCGGGAAAAGGCTATGACTGCTTTATTTCCTCCGATTATTCCCAGGTGGAACTTCGGGTGCTGGCCCATATGTCAGGCGACGAAAGTCTGATCAAAGCCTTCCTGAACAGGGAAGATATCCATAGAAGAACGGCGGCAGAGGTGCTGGGCATTCCTTTTGAAGAGGTAACACCGGAGCAGCGCTCTCATGCCAAAGCCGTTAACTTCGGCATCATCTACGGCATCAGTGATTTCGGCCTGGCCAGGCAACTGGGCATTCCAAGAAAACAGGCGGCCAGCTATATCGAGGCCTACTTCAAGCGCTACCCCAGTATTCATGATTTCATGCATTCCATAGTGGAAAAAGCAAAGGAAACGGGGCGCGCCGTCACCCTCTTTGGAAGGTATCGGGAACTGCCGGATATTAACAGCAAAAACTTCAACCGCCGCTCCTTCGCTGAGCGGACAGCCATGAACACCCCTATCCAGGGTACGGCGGCAGACATCATGAAAATGGCTATGATTGAAGTGTACAGGAAGATGAAGGAAGGCGGCTATAAGAGCCGGGTGCTTCTTCAGGTACACGATGAACTGGTGGCAGAAGTGGTGAAGGAGGAAAAAGAAGAAATCGCAGCTCTTCTGAAGGAAACCATGGAGTCTGTGGTGAAGCTGAAGGTTCCCCTGGTGGCTGATGTGAATGAAGGAAAGAACTGGGCGGAGACGAAATAGTGAACTAGTCCACTAGTCCACTAGCAGACATTTTATAAAAAGGAAGTATTATGTATCGTATCGGATTAACGGGAGGCGTCGGTAGCGGCAAGAGCACGGTGTCCTCCTATATGCATGAATTAGGCATTCCTGTGATTGACGGAGATAAGCTGGCCCGGGAGGCAGTGATTCCCGGAAGTCTGGCCATGAACAGGTTGAGGGAAGTCTTCGGCCCCCATATTTTCCTTTCCGACGGGTCGCTGGACCGGCTGAAGGTAGGGGAAATTGTTTTTAATGATGAAGAAAAGCGGCAGAAGCTGAACGGCATCATTCATCCCTACATCTGGTACCGCACCAGGGAAGAGCTCATCCGGGCCCAGGAAGATGGATTTCCTGTGGTGGTGCTGGATATGCCGCTCCTTCTGGAAATCAGCTGGCAGCTCAGGGTGGAAGAAGTATGGCTGGTGGAAGTACCTCTGGAGGTGCAGATTGCCCGGGTCATTTCTCGGGACGGTTTCACCAGGGAGCAGGTGATGGAGCGCATCCGGAAGCAGATGCCTACCACGAATAAAATGAATTACGCCGACGTGATTATTGACAACAGCCGCTCGGTGGAAGATACCCGGCGGCAGGTGCGGCAAGCACTGAAGCATGTACCGGGATTTCAATTTCCCAAAGGAATGGAAGAAGTATGAGAATCGCATTGAAACGCAGAAAAAAAGAGGTACAGAGACACCAGGGAAACACCGGCGCCATGGTGTTTACTCTTTTGACTGCGCTTCTTTGCGTGTTTGTCCTTCTTCTCACCGATAATATCCGCTTCCTGAAGCCCAGCGAGCAGGTGTCCCATATTATCGTGCAGTGCGCCGATGAGGAGCATATTTCCGCAAGCCTTTTGGAAGCAGTGATACGGACGGAAAGCAAATTCAATGAAAAGGCGGTGTCCCATGTAGGCGCCGTGGGCATGATGCAGCTCATGCCGGAAACGGCCCACTGGATTTCTGAGCAGAGCGGTCTGCCTTCAGACAACCTGGCCAGCCCGGAGCAGAATATCCCCCTGGGCGCCTGGTACCTGAATTATCTGTTGAAACAGTACCATAACAATGAAGTCTTTGCGCTGGCAGCCTATAATGCAGGCCGGGGCAATGTGGATGAGTGGATTGAGAAAAATCACTGGCCGGAAGGATTTTCCGACATGGACAAGATTCCCTTCCCAGAAACAAGGGAATTTGTGAAATCCGTGGTTTCCGCAAGGGACCGGCTGGAAGCGGAAAAGAAAGGAACATAGGATGGGAAAAGAGGATAAGCTGGAACAGGAAAGGGCAGAAAGGCGTCAGAAATTCCTGGACTGGGACATAGAAAAGGAGCTGCCTTCGGATATAGAAGGGTATAAGCTGAAGCGGCTGGACCGGCAGGAGGGGCGCATTTATTTTGCCTTCTGCTGGGAAAATGAAAAAAACGGCTGGCAGGTGAGGGCTCTTTTTGATGAAGAAACCATGGATTACATGGTGAAATCGGATCTGCGTATGATGACCCTGACAGAAATCGAGCTCATTACCGGTGATTTTGAAGAATTTAAAAGAAATATGAAGCTCCTGACACCCCGGTATATTGCCAGGGAACTGGTGCATAGGGAAAATGTATCGGTGCTGGTGCGGGGAAAGGGGTTCATGGTGTGGGATTACAGTCAGTTCTTCCCGCCTGTTATCGGCAATTATGAAAGGATTATCGAACCGTCCCGTCCTCTTCTGGGGCTCAATGGCTCCTATATTATTGCGGCCTATGAATGCAGGGAAAAGGAAACAGGCATCCTTTTCTTCTACAATGTATACAGAGATGAATATTACGGCGAACTCAGGGCCAAAGGTATTCCCGGCATTATTCATCAGTATGATGCCAAAACCATACAGGACCTGGAAGAGACCATCAAGGCCCATTTGGAAAAGGACCTGAGTGAGCTGTATGAGCATCCGGAGATTCCGGACTGAAAGCAGTTTCAGATACCAAGGCATAACCGTTGATTTCATGGAAGGGGAGAAGGTCATGAAAAGCAGTGAAGAAGTGGTGATGGCCTATGTACGGCAGCTGGAAGACATGGAAGAAGAAGTATCTAGGCTTTTGAGCGAGAACCGCATACTGAAAGGAAGACTGGAGGGCGCCCGGAGAGCCGGCACGCCCACCGATTCAGAGCTTCTGGCGTCAGGAAAGGAAAAGGATCTTTATCCCGGTGAACGGCACGAAATCCTCCTGGATATTTTGAAATCGGTGAGGAAGGACATGAAAAACGGCACCCGGCGGGCCGATATTTTAGATGACCTCATCAAGGCCAATCCGGTGAGCGGTGAACCGAAACGGCGCTCGGAAGCGGTGAAGGTGGCGCTGAAGGGGTACCGCGGACTGGATGATAATACGAAACGAAAGCTGGCGGTCCTTGGCATTGAAGGAAACGAAAAGCACAGCAAGCACTATATTTTAAGATATTACGGTGATTCCCGGTACATGGTGACAATGACCGCCTCCGGCAGCGATGCGGGACGGGGCGGATTGAATCTGGCCAGTGACGTGGTTCGGAATTTCTTTTGACAGGAGGGACATCATGAAGATTCTGATTTTCGGCATAGGCGGTATCGGAGGCTTTGCAGGCGGCGCCCTGGCAGGGACAGGGAGTGATGTGTATTTCTACGTTCGGGGAAAGAACCGGGAAGCCATAGAAAAAGAAGGACTTCATGTGACATCAGAGCTTCTGGGCGATTTCACTGTGCATCCCAAAGGCATGGGACAGGATGGAAAGGCCCTGGGGAAGATGGATGTCATTCTTCTGGCCTGCAAGGGAAACGGACTGGCAAAGGCCTGCCATGACATGGCGCCCATGGTGGCAACCCACACGGTGGTGGTGCCTCTTCTGAACGGCGTCCTTGTGTCGGACCTCATGGAGCCTCTTCTTCCGCCCTGCTTCATAGCCGATGGCACCATCCGTGTATTCAGTCATCTGGAAAAGCCGGGTCATGTGGTGCAGACGGCAGGCAGCGGTCAGGTGGTGATGGGCATGAAAGACGGCAGGGACCTGCCCCTTCTCCATGAACTGGCAGCCCTTTTGCAAAAATCGGGCATTCCGGCCAAAGTGACCCATGATATCCGGCTGGACAGCTGGGAAAAATACGCCCTCATGGCAGCCAACAGTGCCCTTTTCTGCCTTTTGGACGGTCCTGCAGGAAAAGTGCGGCGCCAGAAAAACTATAGACAGGTGGTGGCAGAAACAGTGGGAGAAGTGATTGCCATGGCCAAAGTGCAGGGCGTCATCATTCCTCCGGCCTATAAGGAAGACTATCTTCGCCTCTTCGATTCCCTCCCTGACGACACCGTTACCTCCCTGTATCGGGACCTGAAGGATGGAAAGAAAGTAGAAGATACGGAAACAGAAATGATTCTGGGAAGGATGGTGGACCTTGGAAAGAAAGCGGGGCTTTCGGTGCCCTGCTTTGAAAAAGCCTATGCAATGGCTAAAAGCATGGGAAAAAGGAACTTTCGTGCAGCCATGAGATAAAACATACATGACAGAGTGACAGGGGGTGTCTCTACATCTAAAGAGGCACTCCTTTTTCCATGCTCTGACAAACATGAAAAAGTCGGTATACAGGGCGCAAAAGGGCTGCTGTTTTCTTTGAACTGCAGGCTGAATCGTGGTAACATAGACATAAAAAAGAACAATGTTTTGAAATTCAAGGGAGAGATAGAAATGACATTGGATGAACTGCCTCAGGGGAAAACGGCAGATGTGACAGTGGTTGGCGGAGAGGGACCTCTGCGCCAGCACTTTCTTGATATGGGCCTGATTCCGGGGGCAGAGGTGACGTTTATCAAGTTCGCTCCTCTGGGGGACCCCATGGAGCTCATGGTCCAGGGTTATGAACTCACCCTTCGCGTAGAAGATGCAAAGAAAATTCAGGTAGATCATCTGCGGGACCGGGATATGACAAAGAAGGAAATAAAGCAGCCTGCGCTGATTCAGCATCCGGGCCTGGGGGAACCGGGACGGGTGCACGAGCTTTCGCCCTACCATGATGCAAAACCGGTGGAAGGAAAACTCGTTTTTGCGCTGGCAGGAAACCAGAACTGCGGGAAAACCACTCTTTTCAACCAGCTCACCGGTTCTAACCAGCATGTAGGCAATTTTCCCGGCGTTACTGTAGACCGGAAGAGCGGTTTTATCAAAGGCCATCCGGACTGTGAAGTGGTGGACCTTCCGGGAATTTATTCCCTGTCTCCCTATACCAGTGAGGAAATCGTTTCCCGTAAATTCATTCTGGAAGAGAAGCCCAGTGCCATTATCAACATTGTGGATGCCACCAACCTGGAACGCAACCTGTACCTCACCATGCAGCTCATGGAGCTGGACGTGCCCATGGTACTGGCTCTCAATATGATGGATGAGGTGGAAAAGAACGGCGGCTCCATTCTGATTAATGAAATGGAAGAAATCCTGCAGATTCCGGTGGTTCCCATTTCCGCTGCCAGGAACCAGGGAGTGCAGGAACTGGTGCGTCATGCAGTCCATGTGGCAAGGTACAGGGAAAAACCGGGCATCCGGGATTTCTGCAGCCCTTTGGACCATAAGGGGGCGGTGCATCGGGCCCTTCACGGCATTATGCACCTGATCCAGGACCATGCGGAAGCGGCCGGCATACCGCTGCGTTTTGCGGCAGGCAAGCTGGTGGAAGGAGACCCTCTGGTGGAAGAGGCCCTTCATCTGGAAGATAATGAAAAGGAAATGATCGGTCACATTATCAAACAGATGGAGGAAGAACGGGGACTGGACCATGCAGCAGCCATGGCAGATATGCGATTCCTCTTTATCCGGCGCCTCTGCGATAAGACGGTGGTGAAGCCGAAGGAAAGCAGGGAGCATGCACGGAGCCGGAAGATGGACAGGATACTTACAGGGAAATACACGGCCATCCCCATTTTCATCCTGATTATGGGCCTTGTATTCTACCTGACCTTCAATGTCATCGGCGCCTTCTTCCAGGATCTGCTGGCCAGCGGCATCGACAGGCTAACAGAGCAGGTGGACGGGGCCCTGACGGCAGCGGGAGTGAATGGGGCGGTGAAGTCCCTTCTGGTGGATGGTATTTTTACCGGCGTGGGCAGTGTATTGAGCTTTATCCCTATCATTATGGTGCTCTTCTTCTTCCTTTCCATTCTGGAAGACGGAGGATACATGGCCCGGGTGGCCTTTGTTATGGATAAGCTGCTTCGGAAAATCGGTTTGTCCGGAAGAAGCATTGTGCCCATGCTCATCGGTTTCGGCTGTTCCGTACCGGCAGTCATGTCTACCAGGACGCTGCCTTCCCTTCGGGACCGCCGAATGACCATCATGCTCATTCCCTTCATGAGCTGCTCTGCCAAGGTGCCTATTTATGCCTTCTTTACAGCGGCCTTCTTCCCTCACACTGGGGGTCTGGTCATGACGGGCCTCTATCTTACCGGCGTATGTATGGCCGTGGTGGTGGCCCTTCTTTCAAAGAACACCTTTTTCAAGGGAGAAGCAGTTCCTTTCGTCATGGAACTTCCCAATTACCGTATGCCGGGAGCTAAAAACGTGGGCCGTCTCATGTGGGACAAAGGAAAGGATTTCCTCCAGCGGGCCTTCACCGTCATTTTCGTGGGCACGATCATCGTATGGTTCCTCCAGAGTTTTGACCTGACTCTCAACATGGTGGAAGACAGTAAGGACAGCATTCTGGCTCTCCTGGGCGGCTGGATTGCGCCCCTCTTTTCGCCCCTGGGATTCGGAGACTGGAAAATGTCTACTGCCCTCATCTGCGGCTTTATGGCCAAGGAAAGCGTAGTGGCCACACTGTCCGTGCTTTATGGCAGCGTTGGCGCTCTGGAAACGGCGCTGACACCGATGGCAGCTTTTTCCTTCCTGATTTTCTGCCTTCTCTATACCCCCTGCATTGCCACCATTGCTTCAGTGCGCCGGGAAAATGGCGGCCGCTGGGCATTGGAAATGGTGATTTTCCAGTGTGTGGTGGCATGGATCGTATCCTTTATCGTATGGCATGGAGAACTTCTCCTTTTTGGAAATTAAAGGAATTGAGATGAAAAAAGTCTGGCTTACAGCCCTTCTATCCCTCTTTCCTGCGGTGGCAGGAGCAGAGGTGTATACCCTTCCCGGCGTGGTAGTGACGGCGGAAAACAGGAAGGAAACAAAAGATACCGTCTTTCTGCCCCATGAAACTTTGACAGAAAAGGACATGGAGCGCATGGGTGCTTCCAATGTGGTGGAAGCCCTTTCTACAGCACTGGGGGGTGGACCTTTCCTCCGGAAGCCAGGACAGCCGGACGGTCATGGGCAGCAATCAGCTCATGATACGGGGCATGAACAGCAGCCAGACCCTGGTCCTTGTGGACGGACACCGGCTGGCCGATGAAGATACCGCCTCTTCCCAAAACATGAATCTGCTGCAGCGCTTTGACCTGTCCCAGGTGGAACAGATAGATATCATCCGCGGCGCTGACGGCGCTTCATACGGTTCCTCCGCCATGGGCGGTGTGGTCAATATCAGGACGAAGAAACCGGGCAGCAGTGAAAGCAGCGCCGGATTCCGTCTGGGAGAGGGGGAAAATACCCTCTATTTTCATGAAGACCCAAAAGGGAAGGGACCTTTCTACCTGGCGGTAAGCGGCAGAGTGACCAGAGTCAGGCCCCTTTCTTTCCGGCGGGACAGCTTTTCCAGAAGCATTCATTACGACGGCTTTGATGTACCCTCCTACGGCATCCGCCGCTATGCAGGCCTGGACGGCCTTTATGATTTTCGAAACGGCAGCACCCTGAGGCTCAAAGCGGACTATTTTGATGAAGATACATCCATGCGTTTTTCCGATGCCTCCATGAACGTTTATGGCAGACCTGTGGTGCTGCAGCAGGATGAGAAAAGCCGCACCGAAAGGACCCAGTGGAATACGTTACTTACCTATGAAGGGAAAACAGCAGGAAATGCATACAGCGGTGAGGTCTACTACAGCCGCTTGAAGAAGTACAGCGAAACATGGAATGACAGACCTGATTTCAGGGAGTCGCTGCAAGGCTTTCCAACGGCTATGGTCCAGGGACTGGACAATCTCTTTAAAAAATGGGACTATGACCGCGCTTTTTATGAAATCTGGGGAATCAGCGGAAAGGACACCATAACCCGGGGCAGTCAAAGCCTTACCTTCGGCAGCGAATGGAACAGGAGCACCTACACCGGTACCAGGCTTTCAAGGGAAACTTATTCCGGCACAGGAAATAAAGACGAAGAAGGTCATGAGCAGACAAACGGTGCTTTCTATATTTCTGACACCTGGCATGTGAACTCCCGTCTTACCTTCCTCCCTTCTGTCAGACTGGAAAGGGACAGCAGCTTCGGTTTCCTGGGCGTACCGGCGGCAGGCCTGTCCTATCGGTTCAATGATCGCATGACCTGGAAAACGAGCTATGGAAAGGGCTTCCGCGCCCCTTCCATCAGTGAAAGATACATTCATCTGGACCACATGGGGGTTACGGTGGACGGAAATCCGGACCTTAAGGCAGAAACGTCCCGCAGCTTTGATACGGGACTGGAATGGAAGGATGGAAAAACAGCCTGGACCATTTCATGGTTTGACCAGAAGGTCAAAAATCTCATTGACTATGAAGAAATGGCAGGCAGCTCCATGGAATACCGGTATGTGAACAGGAAACAGGCGGAGCTGAAGGGACTGGAAGGAGAAATTTCCTATGCCCTTCTGCCGCGCTGGACGGTGCGGGGCACCTATACCTATCTGGATGGCCGGGATCGATCCGAAGATACAAGGCTTCCCAACCGCAGCCGCCACACCGCCATGCTTTCCCTTTCCTACGACAGTAAAGCTCCCTATGGCCTCTCCGGCATGATCTGGTCCGCCTTCAAAAGAGATTTCTACTTCGATGACAGGAACTACACATGGAATGAAGTGAACCTGTCCCTCCAGAAACACTGGGGAGAGAAATTCACCGCTTCTTTTGGCCTCTATAACCTGCTGGATAGGAAAATTGATGCTCTCTATATCCACGGCCGTTCCTGGTTTGCAGGAATGGAAATGAAATGGTAGGAGTCGAATGGGTTAAAAGGTCCATCCTGAGGACCTTCCCCTCTGAACCCGGGCCGCAGCGTGGACCCATAGCGATACCACAGCCCGCGCCGTCATAAGCGTCAGAAATTTTTTAAAAAAGTACTTGACAGAGTGAAAAGCGGGCGGTATTATATACACATCTTCAGACAACCAAACGAATTGAAACAAGCTATGAACGAGACAAAAGGTTTGTTGTTCAATCTTCAGAGAGCCGGTGTATGGTGCGAACCGGTAGATGGCAGCATTCATAATATCCCTCGAGAGCTCTTACACCGAATTAAGTAGGTGCAGGCGATCATTCACGTTACGAATAGGACTACAAGTACAATGTAGGGTGGTACCGCGATCATCGCCCCTATCTTCTAATGAAGGTAGGGGCTTTTCTTATAGGTGCCGGTTGATTTGCAGTCCGTAAGTGATAAGTGGGAGTGGTACCGCGCATAAAGCGCCTCCGCTGATGGGAAACCATCAGCGGAGGTTTTTATTTTTCCGTTTCATTCACGTTTGGAATCTATTTAATTTTTTGAAAGAGGGATAAACTATGCAGAAGAAATGGTTAAAAGGAATGGCAGCTGTCATGGCAGCTGCAGCACTGGCAGGCGCATTCGCAGGATGCGGTGGAGATAAGAAGGCAGCAGCCAGCGGCGCTGCCGGCGGACAGACTGTAAAGCTGGGATTTGTAACCGCTTATACCGGTCCCGGCGCAGCTTATGGACAGGCTATGAAAGACGGTGTAGATCTGGCTGTTGAAGAAATCAACAAGGATCCAAACACCAAGGTTAAAATCGACCTCAAGACCTACGATACCAAACTGAACAAGTCCGAAGCCATCAATGCTTTCAAGAAATGCATTGAACAGGACAAAGTTCTTGCCATTGAAGGACCTATGACCTCCGGCGAAATGTTCGCTGCAGGCCCCATTGCCCAGCAGTCTAAAGTCGTTGCTTTCGGCACCGGTACCACTGCTACCGGCATCACCGATCTGGGCGACTACATCTTCAGAAACGCAATCCCTGGCAAACTGGCTATTCCGGTTACCCTGAAAAAAGCACATGACAAACTGGGATTCAAGAAAGTAGCTGTTCTCTATTCCAACAACAACGACCAGATGGTTCGTGAAAATGATATTTACCAGGAAGAACTGAAGAAGATGGGTGTAGAAGTGGTAGCTACCGAAACCTTCGCAGATAAGGATACCGACTTCTCCGCACAGCTCACCAAGATTCAGGCTGCCAACCCTGATGTCATCGCTGTAGCAGGCCTCTATCAGGAAGGTGCCCTCATTGCCAAGAAAGCCCGTGAAATGGGAATGAACCAGCCCATCATCGGCAACAACGGCTTCAACAGCCCGGCTTATATCCAGCAGGCCGGCGATGCAGCTAACGGCACCCTGGTAGCTACACCGTGGAACCCGGAAAGAAAGACCGACAAGGCCCAGAACTTCCGCAAAGCCTTCGTTGCTAAGTACGGTCATGAACCGGATCAGTTCGCTGCCCAGGCTTATGATGCCATGTACGTCATCCACCAGGCTGTAGAACAGTCCGGCACCACCACGGACCGTAAGAAATTCCGTGATACTCTGGCTAACATCAAAAACTTCGAAGGTGCTACCGGCAAATTCGAATTTGACCAGAACCGCGATCCGAAGATGGACCTGGACGTACTGGAAGTCAAAGACGGAAAGTGGGTTCCTTTCGCTTAACAGTTTAAAAAGCGCATAGCCTATCCGTGACAGAAAGCGGGGAAAACCAGTGGATAGGACAGGACGAGCAGCACCCCTGACGCTGCGTGTCCCTATCCATCATAGTTTTTCCCCAACGCAAAACCGCAGTGCATCCCTACGCACTGCGGTTTTGTATTGGGGAAAATAAGGGGCCCTCCACATGGGCACACCCGAGCGGCGCTTTCCTGTATTTCCGCAGGGATCTGCGCCTGCGGCGCAGAAGGGCGTATAGCCCTAGGCTGACGCATGGACCAAGGGTTGTGGTGGCGACTTTTCCGCAGATTATCAAGATAAAACCTCCCCTCGGGGCCAAAGACCGTCAAACTTATGAACCCGATTGCCGGAGGCCGGTCCATCTTAAGAACCTTCCTCTATGGACCCTCACGGGGGGCTCTCCATCTCATTTCTAATCCTGTGTTCCGTTGTATACAGGGAACGAGCATTCTATAATGAATACAGAACGTTTATTTCACAAAAATAAGTTTGATGGAGGAGCCATGGCGGACGATGTGTATGTGTGCATAGACTTGAAAAGTTTCTATGCTTCGGTGGAATGTGCGGCCCGGGGGCTGGACCCTTTTACCACGAACCTGGTAGTGGCGGATCCTTCCCGAGGGCCTGGAGCCCTGTGTCTGGCGGTGAGTCCCGGGCTGAAGGCAAAGGGGGTCAGGAACCGGTGCCGGCTTTTTGAGATTCCTCCTTCCCTGAAATACATTACGGCCCTGCCGCGGATGGGGCTCTATATGGAAGTGTCTGCAGATATTTACAATGTGTATCTTCATTTCTTTTCTGCAGAAGACGTGTATGCCTATTCCATTGATGAATGTTTCATCCATGCTTCGCCCTATCTGGCCATGTATCGGAAGGACGGCATGGCACTGGCGGAGATGATGATGAAGGCCGTATATGAAAGGACCGGCATCTGTGCCACTGCAGGGGTGGGAACCAATCTTTTTCTGGCGAAAATTGCCATGGACATTGTGGCCAAGCATGTACCGGAGCATATAGCCTATCTGGATGAAGGCATCTTCAAGAAAACCCTGTGGTACCACCGTCCTCTCACGGACATATGGAACATAGGGAAAGGCATTGCCGGAAGGCTTCAGAAATACGGGGTCTATGACCTTCATGGCGTCACCCTCCTTCCTCCCGAAATGCTGTATAAGGAATTCGGCGTGAATGCGAAATACCTTATCGACCATGCCCATGGCCGGGAACCCTGCACTTTGCGGGATATCCATTCCTATCGTCCCGGGACCCGCTCCATCCATACGGGGCAGGTCCTTTTTGAAGATTACACCTATGAGGAAGGGGAAATCCTGCTTTATGAAATGGCGGAGCTGCTGATACAGCAGATGCTGGGACAGGGCCTTGCGGCCCGGGGCATTTCTCTCTATGCCGGCTATTCGGGACGGGAGAGGAAGGGGAGCAGCGGCAGCAGAAGGCTGGATGGATATACCGACGTTCCGGAAGATATATGGCAGGCTTTCCATCAGCTGTATCAGGACAAGGTCATTCCCCGTCTGGGCATACGCACCCTTCGCCTGGCGCTGGAGGATGTGGCGCCGGCAGGTGAAGTACCCCGGCACTTTTCCCTCTTCCGTTCGCCTTGGGAAGAAGAAAGGCAGAAAAAGGTGGAGCTGGCTATGATGGATATTAAAAGTAAATTTGGAAAAAATGCGCTGCTTCGCGGTATCGACTATTTCCCGAAAGCCACCCTGCGGAGCAGGAACGGTCTCATAGGAGGTCATCATGAGTGATATCAAAAGGGCCTGCCAGTTTCTTCCCTTCGATGGGCTTTCCGGCTATGGCACCCTTCTGGCGGAAACAGGAAGGGAAAAAGAAGAGAAAAGACTGGTATCAGAAGATCGGGCGGCGGTACTGGATCAAATGACAGGACTTCTGAAGAAAAAAGACAGATTGGAAGTGGTGTTTTACGACAGGGATTGCTACCGCAGGATAGAAGGCACGGTGGAGATGGTGGACTGCATCGGAAGAAAGCTCTGCCTGGAGGGAAGAAAGATTCCCTTTGAAGATGTATGGGAAATCCATAGGAAAAAGAGACCATAGAAATTTCATCAAAAGGGATGTGAAGAAAGGATTGACATTTTTTCACATTCCTTTTTCAATGCCTCTCGGCTCCATGCACCGGGCTTCCGGGCGCCTTGGAATCTGTCTGCTGCAGACATCCATAAGCCTCTCATCTCCATGGTATAATAGTAAAAATATGAAGGAACCGCTGATGCAGGAATCAATGCAGCAGGCCATGGCATTGGCATTTTTCTGAAAGGAGGGATAGGATGGACAGCCGCTTTTTTGTGGTATTTGCAGATATTCTGCTGCCCCTGGCTCTGGGTATGGCGCTCAGGCGCTGGGGCCTTTCCAGAAACATACTCCGACTGATTATAAAGGCCAATGTGGTGGGGGTGGCGTCATTTCTATCCCTCGTATCATTCTGGTCCGTCCATGTGACCAGGGAGCTGCTGTGGCTCCCTGTTTCCATTCTGCCTATCTGTTTTCTGCCGGTGCTGATTTTTTATCTTTTCCAGAAGAACCGTTTCACAAATCCCCTGGATCAGGGAAGCTATCTGATTTCCATGATGCTGGGCAACATAGGCACCCTGGCGGGCCTATGCGCCTATGTACTGTATGGAGAAGTGGGCTTTGCCTATGTACAGCTCATTGCAGTACCCCAGATTCTGGTGATTGTGCTCTTCTGCTTTCCCATGGCCCAAAGGTACTATGAAATGGGAAGTGCCCAGGGGAAAAGAGGGGAAAGGACGCAGTTTATCAAGCTCCTGCTTACACCGAACCAGCTGCCTGCCCTGGGCGTGGCGGCGGGGCTTCTGCTCTCCGGATATCAGGTGGAACGGCCGGAAGCCGTGGGCACCCTGTTTACCCTGCTGATTCATGTCAGTGCCTGGATGGGCATGATGCCTGTAGGTTATGATCTTCATCTATCCAGCGTAGGCACCTGGGCTTTCCGCCTGTGGCCTATCTTTCCGGTAAAATTCATTTTTCTGCCGGCCGTTCTTTATGGTCTGACCCGTCTTTTCGTATCTGACCCGGCCATGATTACCTGCGTCATTCTTTCTGCCGGCGCGCCGACTGCCATTTTTGCAGTGGCAGCGTCCCAGCTGTATGGATTAAATGTGGATATGGCGGAATCGTCCTTCGTCACCACTACCCTGGTCTTTCTCTTTGTCCTCTATCCTCTGGTCTATTTCAGTGGTTTGGCAGGATAAGCGGGCGAGAGAAAGCAGGCGCACGGAAAGAGGGACATGAAATCTTCAGAAATATGGAGGCGGCCGGTCGCAGGACCATAAGGAAACGTGTATAATAAAAATACTATTTCATAAAAAGCAGCAGGGAAGCGAAAAGGAAACTTTTCAGGGGAGGATGTATGAAAGAAGAAACCATGAGGGCCAAGGGCCAGTTTATTTTTGCTATGATGATTTTCGGGACGCTGGGGATTTTCATCCGTTATATCCCTCTGCCCTCCACAGTGATTGCAGAGGCCCGGGGGATTCTGGCTACCCTGTTTCTTCTGGCGATGGTGTGTCTGCGCCATTCTTCCATATCCAGAGAAGCGGTGAAGAAAAATTTCAAAATTTTATTTCTCTCCGGTGCCGCCATCGGGGTGAACTGGATTCTTCTCTTTGAAGCCTACCGTTATACCACGGTATCCACGGCCACCCTGTCCTACTATATGGCGCCGGTTTTTGTCATTCTGGCCTCTCCCTTTGTGGTGAAAGAAAAGCTGACGGTCGTGAAATTTCTCTGCGCCCTTTCTGCCTTTGCAGGCATGGTCCTGATTTCCGGTGTTCTGACGGAGCCGGGAGAAGGGGTCACCTTTAAGGGCATCGGCTTTGGCCTGGGGGCCGCCGCCTTTTATGCGTCAGTGATGCTTTTGAACCAGTTTCTGAAAGATATCAGTGCCTATGACATGACCATTACCCAGCTGGGACTGGCATCCCTGGTGCTTCTGCCCTATACTCTGGGAACAGAGGACTTTTCATCCATGACCTTTGCACCGCTCACGGTGGTTCTCCTTCTTACGGTAGGCATCGTCCATACAGGCATTACCTACACCCTTTATTTCGGAAGCATGCACCATCTCCATGCCCAGACTGCGGCCCTTTTCAGCTATATCGATCCCATCGTAGCCATCATTCTCTCCGCCTGCTGGCTGGCAGAGCCTCTGGGCTTTAGCGGTATAGCCGGAGCCATTCTCATTTTAGGCTCCACAGTGCTGAGCTCCTTTTGCAAAAAAACAAGGGCCTGAGGATGGGGGGCTGCCGGGGCGCCTTTTATTTAGGGTAAGCCTGTGGCGCTGACTTCATGTGCATCGCCGGTTGGGGCGATACCATACCCCTAGGGCCCGCAGGGGCCGTCCATCTTGAGAACCTTTTTCCTTTCCCTTCAGAATGAAGGCCTGTCGCCCCCTGAGCGAGAGCGAATCATCTATAAGGAGATTTTTATGCTTTTCATATCTATGATTTTATTAGGCGCTGTCATCGGCTTTGTGGGAGCCGGCGGCGCCGGCGTCACCATTACTCTTCTCACCGTTGGATTTGGCGTGCCCATCCACACAGCACTGGCAGTGGCCCTCGCGTCCATGACTTTCACCATGCTTTCCGGCGCCTACAGCCATTTCAGGGAACATGAAGTGGTGGTGAAGGTAGGCGCCATTATCGGCGGCGGCGGGGTGGCAGGCGCCCTTCTGGGAGCTGCCGTGTCGGACCATATGCCCTCTGATGATTTAAGTTTCATGACCGGTCTCATGGTTCTTTCCAGCGCTCTCATTCTGTATGTGAAACTGTATCACGCAGACTGGCTGAACCACCATCTCCACGTGCGGAAGACCATCCTCACTGGAAGGAAACTTTATATCTACGGGATTCCCACCGGTATAGTTTCCGGGTTTCTGTCAGGCGCCTTTGGCATCGGCGCAGCGGCTTACATCCAGATAGCCCTCATGGTTATCTTCGGCGTGCCCCTTCTCTAGTCCATCGGCACCTGCATGATGATTATCCTCCCTATTTCCGCCTCCGGCGGCTTGGGCTACCTGGCAAGCGGTCATCTGGATATGTGGATATTTCTCCAGACCCTGGCAGGCCTTACCGTGGGCGCCTGGATGGGTGCGAAAATGACCCACCTGGCACCCCTTCCTCTGCTGAAGGCCTCTATCGTGGCTCTGCCTACCATAGGCGGCGGGATTATGGTGCTCTTTCATTGATTCCCATGGCGCCCTGTGGCGCCTTTTTGCTTGGAAATATGACTTGCTGCGTCCTGTCCCTGATACGGAAACTCCCTTTCCCGGACTATATGACCAGAGAGGCGAAAAGGCCTGGCGAAAGCCCTTCCAATCCCCGCGGTGCACAATCCATGGAAGCGGGGAGAAAGGACCTGATGCCTTCATGAATTTCACCTCTCCGGCGCGCCGAAAACTCCATAAAAACTCCTGAGGAAAAAACAATCCTGGTGGCCATATAGAGTATCTTTTCTTCCTTGACGACAAGACATTCCGCTTCGGCGGCTGCCCCTTGCCGATTCATTGAAGAAGATGCCTTGAAGCCCTACCGCACATCAGCATGGCACGAATCAGGAGTTTTTTTCGTGGAAAAAGAGGATGAAAAAATGTAAATCATTTTTCATCCTCTTTATTGTGCCCTTTTTTGAAAATTTCCGAACTGATTGAATGGCTGCCTGCTGCTTTCTTGAACGTGGCTGTTTTGCAGAATATTTTTAGAAATAGAGTGTATACCAATGTTATAGATGGACGTTCCCATTATTCTCTATGGAAAAAGGAAAAAATGAATAAAAATTATTATAGCCTATAAAATTCATGACTTTAAACAATAAAGCTAACCTAAATTTTAAATTTTTATTTGACAATCATCCGGGGGGTATGCTTAATGCAGCTAAAATTTCTGATCTTGTGGAAGGTTCCTTTTGAGTGATGGGGTCTGTGTCAGAAAATCGGGAAGATACCTCAAACTGTAAGGGGACTTGAAATAAGATGGAAGTTAATTTCATTTCCATTTGGAGGGATTTTTTATGATTAAAAGTAAAAAATTATCAAGTCTCGTAGCAGCGTCCCTGATTTTGGCAGGCGGCAGTTTCCTGGGAGTCCAGACGGTCAGCGCAGATGATGCCACTCGTCTCGCAGCAGTTGAAGCACTGGCTTCCCAAAACCATTCTTCCATCAGTGAATTAACGGAAAAGGTTAATAACATCAGCACCACTCCGGAACAGCTCCAGCAGATTGATACGAATAAAGACAATATCACAAAGAATCAGACTGCAATCCAGACCAATGCCGATGCTATCAAGAAGAACAGTGATGACATCACAGCCAACAAGACAGCCGCCGATACCGCAATCCAGGCTAATGCCGATGCCATCAAGAAGAACAGCGATGACATCACAGCCAACAAGACAGCCGCCGATACCGCAATCCAGGCTAATGCCGATGCCATCAAGAAGAACAGCGAAGATATTGCTGCAAATAAGACAGCCGCCGATACCGCAATTCAGGCCAATGCCGATGCCATCAAGAAGAACAGCGAAGATATTGCTGCAAATAAGACAGCCGCTGATACCGCAATCCAAACCAATGCCGATGCTATCAAGAAGAACAGCGAAGATATTGCTGCAAATAAGACTGCCGCTGATAGCGCAATCCAAACCAATGCCGATGCTATCAAGAAGAACAGCGAAGATATTGCTGCAAATAAGACTGCCGCTGATAGCGCAATCCAGACCAATGCCGATGCTATCAAGAAGAACAGCGAAGATATTGCCGCAAATAAGACAGCCGCTGATACCGCAATCCAGACCAATGCCGATGCTATCAAGAAGAACAGCGAAGATATTGCTGCAAATAAGACAGCCGCTGATACCGCAATCAAGGCTAATGCTGATGCTATCAAGAAGAACAGCGAAGATATTGCTGCAAATAAGACAGCCGCTGATACCGCAATCCAGACCAATGCCGATGCTATCAAGAAGAACAGCGAAGATATTGCTGCAAATAAGACTGCCGCTGATACCGCAATCAAGGCTAATGCCGATGCTATCAAGAAGAACAGCGATGCTATTACTGCTAACAAGACTGCTGCAGATACCGCTATTCAGGCCAACACTGAGAGCATTACCAAAATCCAGGATGACCTGAAAGCGGCTAATCTGGATGAAATGTCTAAAACGGCTGCCAGCCTGAAGAATTATGATACCCAGATGTCAACGGTTCAGGCACTTGCTGCAGGCAATAAGGATAACATTGACAAGAACAAGACGGCCATTGACCAGAACAAGTCCGACATTGCGACCAACAAGGCCGACATTGCCACCAACAAAGCTGATATTGCCACCAACAAGTCCGACATTGCGACCAACAAGGCCGACATTGCCACCAACAAGTCCGACATTGCGACCAACAAGTCCGACATTGCCACCAACAAAGCCGACATTGCCACCAACAAGTCCGACATTGCCACCAACAAGTCCGACATTGCGACTAACAAGGCCGACATTGCCACCAACAAGTCCGACATTGCGACCAACAAGGCCGACATTGCCACCAACAAAGCTGATATTGCCACCAACAAGGCCGACATTGCGACTAACAAGGCCGACATTGCCACCAACAAAGCCGACATTGCCACCAACAAGTCCGACATTGCCACCAACAAGTCCGACATTGCGACTAACAAGGCCGACATTGCCACCAACAAAGCCGACATTGCCACCAACAAGTCCGACATTGCGACTAACAAGGCCGACATTGCCACCAACAAAGCCGACATTGCCACCAACAAGGCCGACATTGCGTCCAACAAGTCCGACATTGCGACCAACAAGGCCGACATTGCCACCAACAAGTCCGACATTGCCACCAACAAAGCCGACATTGCCACCAACAAGTCCGACATTGCTCAGGAAGTCAAGAATCGTACCAAAGCTGTAGCTGATGAGGCCGCTGCCCGTGAATCTGGAGACAATGCCCTCCAGAGCCAGATCAAGAAGGAATCCGCTGCCCGTCAGGCTGATATTTCCCGTCTGGACAACAAGATTCATGATGTATCCAAGGAAGTAGATACTGTCGGTGCCCTGTCCATGGCCATGAGCGGTCTCCATCCGCTGTCCTATGATGAAGGGGATGCCCGCTTCCAGCTGTCTGCCGCTGTAGGTACCTATGATGGCACTGAAGCTCTGGCACTGGGCGGATTCTATCACTTCAACCGTGACTCCATGCTTTCCGTAGGCGTAGCTACGGACCTGGGGGCTGATGAACACCGCATGGGTGCTAACGTAGGCTATACCAGAAGAATCGGCCAGGGTGGCCATGTATCCCGTCCTTCTGAAGGCACCGTTTCCGATATCATGAAAGATATTAAGAATCTGGAACAGAAACAGGCCAAACTGGAACAGGAAAATGAACAGCTGAAACAGCAGCTGGCTGCTCTGAAGAAATAATCCTGGTTCGGTAATGAAAAGACAATAAAAATCCTGCCGCTTTGTATGAGAGCGGCAGGATTTTTATTTTGGAAATCGTATGGCCCTGCGGCACGTAACAGGGCTGAGGATAGGTCCGAATTTTTTAACAAAGAACTGACGCCCCTATCCTCCGTCGCCTGGCGGCGACACCTCCTTCCTTAGGAAGGAGGCTATAGCACTACGGCATGCGTCATTTCTCTCTTTTGAAGTTTCTTTCTGCTTCGGCCGGGTGGGTGAGTTTGTATTTTTCTTTTTCTTCATACATGCGGTCGTCTGCTTCGTTGAGATGATCATCAAAGGTGAGAGGCTGGGAAGGGTCATGGATGCTCCAGCCGAAGGAAGCGGAGGGATCTTTGGGCATATGGGGCATGTCCTTCAGCCCTTGCATTTTTTCCCGAATGGTCTTTATAAGAGGGAAAAGAGAGTCTGCTTCATGGGGCGGAAGAAGGATGATAAATTCATCGCCTCCAAGCCTTCCGCAGAAGGCGGAGGAAGGGGTGACGGAAGAGAGGATTTTTGCCATGTGGCAAAGGAAGAAATCACCGGCTTCATGGCCGTAGCGATCATTCACTTCTTTCAGTCCGTTCAGGTCCATGAAAAGGAGGGCGTAGGATTTCCGGCTGTCCAGGCTTTTGGCAATGTGGAATATGCCGGCATGGTTATAAAGGCCCGTGAGGGCATCGTGATAAGCCAGATGGAGAGCGGCTTTCTTTTCCTGTGCTTCTTCTGCCTGTGCCAGGATCTGGAATACGTAAGAGAGTATGACAGAAAAGACGAATACCAGGAGAGCCCAGGTGGACAGGGCCTGCATCACATAGATATGGATAATACTGTGGCCGGAGGTAATGTAGTACTGGGCTGTGTCCAGGGCGGCGGCACCGGATGAAAGAAGGATGCCCCAGCGCATCACGACTTGCCAGGTTTTTTCTTTGCCCAGCGGGTGGAGCTGGTACCAGCATACAAGTATGCCTGAAAGTATAATGGATATATGAAGCAGAGGCAGCATGTCATCCAGGGTATAAAGCCCCCCTGCCTGCAGAAGGAAGGCAGCGGCAAAGAGGAGGACAAACCACAGAGACAGATGATGGTAAAGGACTCTTCGTTTTCCTTCTTTTTCCGAAAGGAAAAGGAAGTAGAGAAGGGGGGCCGGCAGGAAGTAGAGAGAGCCGTATTCCAGAAGAGAATTGATGTAAGGACTGTCTATCCAGAAGGCGGTCATATGATGGTAACAAAGACACCAGAGGATGAAGGATGAGAGGAAAAGGGATATGGCCAGCCCTTTTTTTACGAGTAAACTTTTTTTCAGGAAAAGAAGCACAAGGAAAGCGGACAGGGACAGGGTCAGAAGGGCGTGGTACAGGATAAAGAAGAATCCTTCTCTCTGCAGGTAGTAGGTATAGCTCTTTCTGGTGGGAATAACAAAGATATCTCCGATATAGGGAATGGAAGTAGAGGACAGGAGCTCTTCTTCTATGGTAATGGTGGAACCATAGGTGCTGGCAGGCAGTTCTGCCATACAGATGACGGCGCCGAAGTTATGGTTTCGGGATATACGGGATTCATCGTAGTAAGAAAGAATCTGGCCGTTCCATGATACCTGGTAGTATACGCGGGCTGCGGTAAAGGCCAGGGTATACTGCTTTTTATCGGAATGGAGGGATACCGGTACATGGATACGGATCCGGCTTCCGCCGGGGTAGGAGAAGCGGGGATTTATATTTTTTTGAATGGTACCGTCCGGTTTGACCAGGTCTATGGTTGCGTTTTGGGTAACTTTATATTCATTGTAACGGGTACCGTAAATAACGTAGCAGGCATTGACAATGAGGAAAAAGCAGAGAACCAGGGACAGAATCGTAAAAATATAAAAGGCTCTTTTATTTTCCCCCTGGCTCTGCAGCCATTTTTTTAATTCCATCATTTGTATGTTTTCTCTCTCCTTTATGGATTTCTATGTGCACTCCATTATTATTTATTTTAACACAAAGGAAAGAATTTAGAAGAAAAGGATCACCTTTCCAACCTGTTAAAATCCGGAATGGCTTCCTGCCCCTCCGCAGTGTATGATGAAAAAAGGAGAGAAGAACCAGGGCGGTTTGAAAGTACATGATTTCTTCCATAGCGGTTATTCAAAAATGTACTTTAAACCGGCAGAAGAGTCCTTCTTCTCTGGTGAGGGGGAATGGCAGGTGATTGAGCAGGTCCGATGCCTGCGAAATCCATTTACAAATCTACATTATGATGAAGAAAATTTTAAACGACTGGTTTCCATGCTTCGCAGCATGAAGGATGATGAATTCCAGAATGTTCCGCCTTTTCTCCAGAATGGCCTTCGGGAAGCCTATGACATGATGCCGGAAGATCTGCAGAAGCACTGTGTGAAGCTTTGGAAATGGAAGGTATAAGGTCACGGAAGGGCTGATTCCATGCTGCCGAGACTATCAGACAGAGAGACGCTATGCTGTCTTTTCGACCGATGATTTGGCGCTTCCCCGGTCTGTGGATGGCAGGGATACCCCGGGTTTTCTATATTTCTGTTATTAAAAAATTTTATTAACTGTTTTTCTTCGCCTGTGTTATGCTAAGGAAAGAATTCCACAGGATTCAATGGCGAATCATTCATTCTATGCAGGGATGAAGATGCCGGGAGAGTCGTGAAAGGCGGACACCGAAGGGGCAGAAACTCTCAGGTAAAAGGACCGGCAGTTGGACTATCCTCTGGAGAGCTCGCAATGGGCACCGAAGAAGCAGGAATTTTCCTTATCTTTCAGGTCAAAGGACAGAGGCGCACTGATTATTTTTCAGTGCGCCTTTTTTGTATGGGAAAAGGGCACTGAAAATCCATGATTCCCGGGTCTTGCCATTCAATGAAGTATGGAAAGAGTGATTTTCGGAAAGGAGCAAAAGACCTTGGATAAAAAGACACCTTTATATGACCGTCACCTTTCCCTGAAAGGGAAAATGGTCTCTTTCGGCGGCTATGTCATGCCGGTGCAGTATGGAAAGGGCATTCTGGCGGAGCACATGGCAGTGAGGACGAAAATGGGCCTGTTTGACGTATCCCACATGGGAGAGGTCCTTTTGGAAGGGAAGGGCGCCCTGGCTTCCCTGAATCATCTCATGAGCAATGATTACACGAATCTTCCCATTGAGAAAGTGCGCTACAGTACCATGCTCAATGAAAAGGGCGGGGTCATTGATGACCTCATCGTGTACCATCTGGGAGAAGATCGGTACATGGTGGTGGTGAATGCCGCTACCCATGATAAGGATGCAGCCCATATGAAGGCAAACCTTCTGCCGGATACGAAGTTTACCGATATTTCTGATGAAACAGGCCTCCTTTCCCTGCAGGGACCTCTGACGAAAACCTTCCTTCCCACTTTGGTGGAAGGAGGAGAGCTGCCGGAGAAATACTACAGTGAAAAGGAGCATGTCATCATCGGCGGCGTGGACTGCCTTGTATCGAGAACCGGCTATACCGGCGAATTTGGCTATGAAATCTTCTGCCCTGCAGACAAGACAGGCCTTATCTGGGACCTTCTTCTGGAAAAGGGAGGGCAGGACCTTCTGCCCTGCGGCCTGGGCGCGAGGGATACCCTGCGGCTGGAAGCGGCCATGCCCCTTTACGGCCATGAAATGGATGAGACCGTGAGTCCCCTGGAGACAGGTCTTGATTTTGCGGTGAAATTAAATAAAAAAGAATTCATCGGCCTCCCGTCCCTTCTCTCCCATCCGCCGAAGCGGGAACGTATAGGCCTTAAAGTCGCCGGCCGGGGCATCGTAAGGGAAGAGGAAGATGTGTACCTGGGAGATAGGGTCATCGGCCGCACCACCTCCGGCACCTACTGCCCCTTCCTGAAAGGGGCCTATGCCATGGCCCTGGTAGAAAGGGGAGCCCTCAAACCCGGCGATACGGTGGAAGCAGACGTTAGAGGAAGGAAAGTGGCCTGCCAGGTGGTGGAGCTGCCTTTCTATAAGAGAAAATAGATGGGGACACGTGGGGACACGCCCATTGGGCGTGAGGGGTGTGGCAGGCGGCTCCGCCGCCAGTATGGATAAAACCTTTACAACCGGGCTTCGCCCGGTGGAAAACTGGCAGACCGCCCTGCGGGCGAGGGAAATGCACCCCTTCTGCCGCCTTTGGCGGCACCTCTCCACGGGAAAGCGTCTCACTTGGTTCTCAGGTCGCTTTGCTCCCCTACGAACCAAGTTCGCTTGCCACCCCGGAAGGGGAGGTTTGCTCTCCGCTCAGCCTTATAAGTCATAAGCATCTCAATGCGTATAGCCGCTATAACTTCCCCCACCGGGGGAAGTGGTGTGAAGCACCAAAAGGGGTGCATTTCCATCGAGCGAAGCGAGGTTGTACGGTTTTCGCTGCCAAAGGCAGCACTGCCGCCGACAGGCGGCATATAATACTCATCGCCCATAGGGCGATACCACAACCCTCGGCCCCTAGGGCCGTCAAACTTAAGAACCCTCCGGCCGCAGGGCCGGTCAAACCTGAGAACCTTTTTATTACTCAAATTTCATCTTTATCATATATTTCATTTTCTATACAGTATCAAAGGAGGAACTACCATGAATTTCCCACAGGACGTAAAGTATGCGAAAACCCATGAATGGCTGAAGAAGGAGGGAGACTTTGTTCTCATCGGCCTTACGGACTATGCCCAGGATCAGCTGGGGGATATTGTGTTTGTGAATCTGCCGGAGGTCGGTGACCCGGTGAGCAGGGGAGATACCTTTGCAGACATTGAATCGGTGAAGGCAGTGTCTGATGTGTACAGCCCGGTGACGGGAGAAGTGGAAGAGGTGAATGAGGAGCTTCTGGATGCGCCGGAAAAGGTGAATAACGATCCCTACGGTTCCTGGTTTATCAAGGTCAAAGATGTGAGTGACACGGAAGATCTCATGGATGCAAAGGAGTATGAAGAGTTCTGTAAAACCTGCGGGGAGGAATGATTATGGGAAACTATATACCTTCTTCTCCCGATGAAACCAGGGACATGCTGGATTTTCTGGGTCTTTCGTCGGTGGATGACCTCTACAGAAATGTGCCAAGGGAAGTCTATCTTCATCCGGTAGACATTCCCCGGGGCAGGAGCGAAATGGAGGTCCTCCGGCACATAGAGGACCTGGGGGCGAAAAACAGAGTGTTCTCGTCCATTTACCGCGGCGCCGGTGCCTACTATCATTACATTCCATCCATTGTGAAGCAGGTCATCAGCAAGGAAGCCTTCCGCACCACCTATACCCCTTACCAGGCGGAAATCAGCCAGGGCATGCTGCAGTCCATTTTTGAATACCAGACCATGATTTCCGAGCTCACCGGCATGGATGTGTCCAATGCCTCTGTGTATGATGGGGCCACGGCAGCGGCAGAGGCGGTATTCATGTGTCTGGATCGGAAAAGAAATCGGATTCTTGCCTCTGCTGCCCTCCATCCCCAGGTGCTGGAGGTGATGAGAACCTACTGCGAAAGCAGGAATGTGGAACTTACGGTGATTCCGGTAAAGGAGGGGAAAACGGACGAGAAAGCTCTTTCCGCTCTGCTGAATGAGTCTGTGGCGGCCGTCTTTTTCCAGAGCCCCAATTTCTACGGTCTCATAGAAGAGGCGGACAGTCTTGTTTCCATGACCCATGAAGCAGGAGCCAAAGCAGTCATGTCCGTATCGCCCCTGTCTCTTGGCCTTTTGAAAACGCCGGGAGAATACGGTGCTGACATTGCCGTAGGCGACGGACAGGAGTTGGGGCTGCCCCTTTCCTTCGGCGGTCCTTCCATGGGATTTATGACATGCCGGGAAAAGCTTTTGAGAAAACTGCCGGGCCGTATTGTGGGCGAAACTACGGACAGCCGGGGAAACCGGTGCTACGTGCTGACCCTGCAGGCCAGGGAGCAGCATATCCGCCGGGAAAAGGCATCGTCCAACATCTGCTCCAATGAAGCTCTCTGCACCATGGCCTGCGGCGCCTATATGGCCGCCCTGGGACCAGGAGGCATGAAGGAAGCGGCCTCCCAGTGCGCAGCAAAAGCCCACTATCTGGCAGACAAACTGTCTGGCATCGGATTTCCTTTGAAATATGAAGGGGCCTTCTTTGATGAATTCGTCACGGAGTCTCCTCTGCCGCCAGAAGAAGTGGAAAAGATGCTGGCCCAGGAGGGCATCCTTGGCGGTCTTCCACTGGATGACGGCATTCTCTGGTGTGCTACGGAAATGAACAGCAGGGAAGATATGGACAGACTTGTTTCCATTCTGAAAGGAGGAATGGCCCATGGAACTCATATTTGAACGGTCGAAGAAGGGACATGGCATGGATCTTTTCCCGGCTCTCGACGTGCCGGCGGCAGAGGGCCTTCCTCTTCGGGAAAAGGCGCCTCATCTGCCGGAGCTGGATGAGGTGGAGCTGGACCGCCATTACGGGCAGCTGGAAAAGCAGGCTTTCGGCGTGAATCATGGCTTCTATCCCCTGGGGTCCTGCACCATGAAGTACAATCCAGCAGTGAATGAAACAGCAGCTTCTCTGAAAGAATTCACCCATATCCATCCGCTGGCGCCGGAAGACAGCGCCCAGGGGGCTCTGGCTGTCATGTACCATCTCCAGAAACTCCTTTCTGCCATTACCGGCATGGATGAAATGACCCTGCAGCCCGCAGCCGGTGCCCAGGGAGAATATACAGGGCTTCGTCTCATCCGTTCCTACCACCTGTCCCGGAACGACAGGAAACGGACGAAAATCATTGTTCCTGACTCCGCTCACGGTACCAATCCGGCCTCTGCCGCCATGGCAGGGTATGAGGTGGTCCATGTGCCTTCCAATGAGCAGGGCGGCGTAGACCTGGAAGGCCTTAAGGCGGCGGTGGGAGAAGACACGGCAGGCCTCATGCTGACCAATCCCAACACCCTTGGTATTTTCGATCCCAACATTCTGGAAATTACCCGCATTGTGCACGAAGCAGGAGGCCTCTGCTACTACGACGGCGCTAATCTGAACGCCGTGGTGGGAAGAGCCCGGCCCGGGGACATGGGCTTTGACTGTGTCCACGTGAACCTTCATAAAACCTTTGCCACGCCCCATGGCGGCGGCGGCCCCGGAAGCGGCCCGGTAGGCTGCCGGGCTTTTCTGAAAGATTTCCTGCCTCACCCGGTGGTGGTGAAAGAAGGGGATGCCTATCATTTCATGAAACCTGAAAAATCCTTCGGGCGGCTGAAAATGTTCTACGGCAATTTCCTTGTCATCCTTCGGGCCTATACCTACATCCTCATGCTGGGAAGGGAAGGCCTTGCCGAAACGTCGGCCCATGCGGTGCTGAATGCCAACTACCTCATGAAAAAGCTGGCGCCCCATATGGATATGGCCTATCCCGGAGGCTGCATGCATGAATTCGTGATGACCCTGGACCGTTATAAAAAAGAAACGGGTGTATCGGCGCTGGACGTGGCCAAGGGACTTCTGGATGAAGGCATGCATCCGCCCACCATGTACTTCCCCTTGATTGTCCACGAAGCCCTCATGGCAGAACCTACGGAAACAGAAAATAAGGAAACCCTGGACCGGGCGGCAGAGTCCTTTATCCGGGTCTTTGAAAAGGGAAGGAAGGACCCCGAATCCCTTCACACCGCGCCTCATACCACCCCCATCGGCAGGCCCGATGAAGTGAAGGCAGCCCGCCATCCCCATGTACGGTATGATTTTGGAGAGCACCATGATTAGGAAATTGACATTTCTTAAAAACTGGCAGGATACCCAGAATCCCTTCCGCAATTTTGCAGTGGAAGAATATCTCATGAACCATGTGGAGAAGGGGGAAGTCATCCTCTTCCTCTGGCAGAACCGGCATACCGTGGTTATTGGCAGAAACCAGAACGGCTGGCATGAATGCAATGTGAAAAAACTGGAAGAAGACGGAGGGATTCTCGCCCGCCGTCTCTCCGGCGGCGGCGCCGTATACCATGATACAGGAAACATGAATTTTTCCTTTCTGGCACAGAAGGGGGACTATGACGTGGCAAAGCAGCTTTCTGTCATTGTGGAAGGGGTCAGGCCCTTTGGAATTCAGGCGGAAAAAAGCGGACGAAACGATATTAAAATCGGAGGCCGCAAATTTTCCGGAAACGCTTTCTATCGGCACGGCAGTCTCTGTTACCACCATGGCACCCTTCTCATTGCGGAGGACATGAAGAACATGGTGAAATATCTGAATGTGGACGGCTCCAAGATGAACTATAAAGGTGTGAAATCGGTGCCTTCCAAGGTGGTGAACCTGTCGGACCTGAACCCCTCTGTGACAGTGGAAAGCCTTACCGCCAGTCTGAAGGAAAGCTTCGGAAAAGTATATGGTCTCCCGGTCCATGAAATCCATTCCCGTGACATACCGGAAGAGGCGCTGACGGAGCGGATCCGCTTCTTCTCCTCCTGGGAATGGCGCTTTGGCGGAGCCCATGAATTCGATGTACCACTGGAAGGCCGCTGGGACTGGGGATTTCTGAAATTTTCCTTCTCCGTGGACCATGGTCTGATTGAAGACGTATCGGTGGACTCCGACGGCCTGGAAGCAGATTTCATAGCCGCCATCCCCGGCGTGCTGAAAGGGAAAAGGTACGAAGGAAAAGAACTGGCCCGGGCCGTTCTTTCCATGAAGACGGAGAGCCCGGAAGAAAAGGAAGTGCAGAAGGATGCGGCCAGCCTGCTGGAAACAGCTGGCTAGACGGCTCCGGTTCACCGGGCTTTACACCACTGAACCGGAAACCTCGTGGAAACGATGACTTATCTGATTCAAACAAAGGGAGGCATGCCTATGAAATATGATGTTGTGATTATCGGCGGCGGGCCGGGCGGCTATGGATGCGCCTTAAGCTGTGCCGGTTATGGTTTGAAAACAGCGCTGGTGGAGAAAAGGGAACTGGGCGGCACCTGTCTCAACAGGGGCTGCATTCCTACGAAGACCCTTCTTTTCACTGCAGGTCTTCTGGAAAATCTGAAGAAATCATCGCTCTTTGGCATCAGAGACGGAAGAGGGGAAGCGGACTTTGAAGGTCTCAGGAAACGGTCGGCCCAGGTGGTTTCCACTCTCCGAAGCGGCGTGGCCAAACTGCTCAGGCAGCGCAGGGTGGATGTGTACCAGGGGATAGGGAAAGTGATTTCTCCAACCCTGGTGGAGGTGAAAAGTAAAGATGGAAAAAGCCGGCTGGAAACGGACCATATCGTCCTTGCCACCGGCGGCGCTCCTTCGGTGCCGCCCATTTCGGGAAGCACGCTGCCCGGCGTCTACACCAGTGACAGCTTTCTGGAAAAGCTGCCGGAGGTGAAAAGGCTGGTTATCATCGGCGGCGGTGTCATCGGCGTGGAATTTGCAGAAGCTTTTCGGGCTTTTGGCGCCGAGGTGACCATTGTGGAAATGATGCCCCGCCTTCTGCCGCCCTTTGATACGGATATTTCCCGTCATCTGTCTGCCCTTTTCCGGAAGAAGGGAATCCGGACAGTCACCGGGGCAGGCGTGAGGAAAATCGAAGAAAAAGACGGCGCCCTTTCCGTTTCCTATGAACTATCCGGAAAAGAAGAGTCCCTTCCTGCAGACGCTGTCCTCATTGCCACCGGCCGCCATCCGGAAACCCAGGGGCTTCTTCCTATGGAGGCAGATATGGAACGGGGCTTCTTCAAGGTGAATGAACATTTTGAAACGTCGGTGCCCGGTATCTATGCCATCGGCGACATCGTCTACGGCGGCATCCAGCTGGCCCATGCGGCGGAAGCGGAAGGAAAAGCGGCGGCCGCGGCCATAGCCGGAAAAGAACGGGCCATTGACATGGCCCTGGTGCCCCAGTGCGTCTACACCATTCCGGAAATCGCAGCGGTTGGAATTTCCGAAGATCAGGCCAAAAAAGATGGTCTTTCATTCAAGACAAGCCGGGTGGTCATGGGCAGCAATGCCAAAAGTCTCATCGCCGATGAAGGGGGATACATGAAAATATTTACGGACCAGGAAAATCATATGCTGGGAGCCCAGCTCCTCTGCAGCGGCGCCGATAATCTGATTTCCGAAGTATCCCTGGCCATAGCCGGCGGAATGACCATAGAAGATTTCCTCAAAATCATTCGTCCCCATCCTTCTGTGGAAGAATCGCTGGGACAGGCGGCGGAAGGTATTCTTTTGAAATAAATTAAAAAGGCTGTGAAAAAATGTAAATCATTTCTTCACAGCCTTTTTTCTATGACTTTTTTCTGATAATAAGGCCTCCAGTCCCTGTGTCATCTCGAGTGGAGGTACGTGTCGGTATGATGGTAAAGACTTTGTCTCTATTGAGACTCTGAGCCGAGAGATCTCCTGCCAACATGTTCTCTGTACCATTGAGAAGTGAGATTTCGATACTTTGCTTCGACCGCCGAAATGACAGTGGGACGGAGTGATATCTGTGTCATTCATGGTATGGGATTCAGGAATTTTGATTCTCTTCCTTTCAAAGGCTTACTGCCTGATAAAGATTCAATCATTTTTTCACGGCCCCTTTTCTGTCTGCCGCCCTTTCGCTCTTCTGCCGGCTATAGGATTCTCCCGGCAAATGGAGTAAAATAGTAAGGTATCTGAGCGAATGGAGATGAAATGATGGACAGGATTGCCGTATTGATTCCCTGCTGGAATGAAGCCCTTACCATCGAAAAGGTGGTGTCCGATTTCAAAAGGGTGCTCCCGGAAGCGGTGATTTATGTATATGATAATAATTCCACTGACCGCACCGCAGACCTGGCGGCCCGGGCAGGCGCCGTGGTACGCCATGAGTACCGGCAGGGGAAGGGGAATGTGATCCGCTCCATGTTTCGGGATGTGGATGCGGACTGCTATGTCATGGTGGATGGAGATGATACCTATCCGGCGGAAAATGCCCGGGACATGGTGAATCTCGTTCTGGAGGGAAAGGCGGATATGGTTATCGGTGACCGTCTTTCCTCCACCTATTTTGAGGAAAATAAAAGACCCTTCCATAATTCCGGCAACATGCTGGTGCGCCGTTTCATCAATATATTCTGGGGAGAAAGCAGTCATGAAATCAAAGACGTCATGACGGGCTTCCGCGCCTTTTCCCCCATGTTTGTAAAGACTTTCCCCATTCTTTCCAAAGGATTTGAAATCGAAACGGAAATGACTATCCATGCCCTGGATAAGAATCTTCTTCTGGCCAATGTGCCTGTGTCCTACCGGGACCGTCCGGCGGGCAGCGTGAGCAAACTTCATACCTTCCGGGACGGCGCCAAAGTACTGAAAACGATTTTCATGCTGTACAAGGATTACCGGCCTCTTCGCTTTTTCACCTTCGCCGCTGTCCTTCTGGCCTTCATTTCCCTCGCCCTGTTCCTGCCGGTGTTCCATGAATACGTGATGACAGGACTGGTTCCCAAGCTGCCTACCCTGGTGACTTCGGGCTTCTTCATGATGGCGGCGGTGGTTTTCCTGGGCATCGGCCTCATGCTGGATACGGAGGTTAAAAACAGCAGGAAAAACTTTGAAATCCAGATGAATATGATCCGCATGATGCTGAAAAAATAGATTTCTTTGGCTATGAAAGGTGACTGATTTCCTACTTTCCCTTAATTCAAGAAAGGCAAGACCATGTTTGATTCTCTGATTCGTCGATTCTTTCCTTCCACAGAACGATTCTGGGAAGTTTTTCGTTTTCTCGTGGTAGGAGGCGGCTGCTTCCTGCTGGAATATTTTCTCCTCTACACCCTGACTGAATATGGAGGCCTTGATCCACTGGTATCGGCGCCCATTGCCTTTACCGTGTCCCTGGTGGTGAACTATATTCTCTGCGTCTATGTCGTTTTTCATGCGGAAAAGCAGACAGGCCTGCAGATAGCCCTTTTCGTGCTGACTTCCCTCATGGGCCTTGGCATTAATCAGCTGGTTATGTGGTTCTTTATCGACATCATGGGCATATGGTACATGTTTGCCAAAGTCATTGCCTCAGCCATTGTGATGATATGGAACTATTTCACCAAGCGGTACGTGCTTCACGGCCATGTGTGACAGGCTCCGGGAGCGTGGGGTGAAAGCCCTTCGCGGCAATCCAAAACTTTCAGCGCAAAAGGCGCTGCCAAACCTGAAGACCTTAAGAACCTTCGGGGCGAAACCCTGTCAACCTTCCCCGCTGCACGTAAAAAACCGCACCATGGAAAATGTCCATGGTGCGGTTTTTTATGCCAGTGCCTCTTTCAGCTGGGCTCGGAATATATTGGCACCTCCGTTGGCAGGATGCCGAAGTCCTGTGACGGTAAAGCCGGCTGCGGTGAGGGTATTTTCACTCTTTTTCCCGATGGCGAAGAGGGGAAGGGGACCGGTGAGGGAGAGGAGCTCCCTGGTATAGGCAAGGCCTGCGGCCAGCTCTTCTTCCGAAGGGGTACGGTTGGTGAGAAGATTTCCTTTTTTATAGGGATGGAAGGGGAAAATGTTCCAGAGAAGGAAATCCCGGGGAGAGAGGCCTGCTTCCAGGCAGGCTTTCCACACCACCGAATCGGTGGGTTCATTGAACCCTTTTTCCTGCTGGATAGGCTTTAAAAGGGGACTGTCCTTCCGGCTGGTGCGGTTTCCCCTATGGCCCAGGACCATGGCGCTCGTAACGGCAGGGTGAAAGTCCAGGAGCATTCTTTCGCAGGTCATGGCGATGCCGGAAAAATGGCCGCCCTGATAGCCGCAGGCTTCGGCCACGAGAAGAATTCTGGCGCCGCCGATGCGAAGGGTGAGGTAGTCTTTCAGGTTGGCTCTCCGGATGGCGAGGGCCTTTTCTATTTCATAGTTTTCATCGTGGTCGGCCCAGGGGTTGAAGGTATTTTCACCGCTGTATTGGGCCAGATGGTTCAGAAAACAGGATATATCCATGGCAGGGCTCCTTTTACTCATCACTTTCCGCGGAATCATCGGAATCATCGGTTTCATGAGATTCCTTGATGTCCTCTTTGATCTGCTTTTTGGCTTCTTTGAAGGATTCAGGAATATTTTCTTCGCTGGTCAAGATGTAGATGGTGCCGGTCAGGAGAGGCTTCACCGGTTTGAAACGGTATTTGAAGAACCAGTGGTCGAAGTGATTGGCATCGCTTTTGGAAACGAAGAGGAATACCGGCTTGTCCGGATGGCGGTGGCTGTCCATGAATTCTTTGTCGGACAGGGAGGGCATCACATATTTTTCATTCCACAGGGGATTTCTTTCTTCGATTTCACCGGATACCGGCGGCACCACCCTGATGGCGGTTTCACCGGAATAGAAGGTGTATCCGGCAGGGTAGGAACGGAAGAAGTAGTGTTCTCCCGGCGCAGCTTTCATTTCCGGTGCCAGGTCGATGGCAGAGCGGCGGGGGAGATAGTGGGGCAGGCCTTCCATCATGAGGCAGAGGAACACCGAGGCCGTTACGGCGGTGATTACAGTGAGCCGCCGGCCGCTGCTTTTTTTATAGCGAAGAACCAGGGACCAGAAGGCATAGAAAATCACCGCATAAAGAACCCACCAGCTTCCTTCCTTGATGTAGATGGAACCGCCGATGGCAGCAGCGAGGAAAAGGGCAAAGCCCAGAGCCGTCCACAGGTAGGGCTTTGTCTCTCCCTGCCGGATGGCAGGCGCCGCCAGGGCAGCGAAAATGATGGCCGGCACCACGGCAATGTAGGTGTAGGTGACGTACTTGGTGGCCATGAGGGTGTAGAACAGCAGGGTTCCCCAGCACCATACCATGAGGAAACGATAGAAGGAGGTCTTTTCCTTCCAGCCCCGGACCATTTCGTAAAAAGAGGTGAAGGTCCAGGGGAGAAGAGCGGCAGGAAGAAGAACCAGGTAGTAATACCAGTGGTTATCTTCGGGGTGCTCGGAAGACGTAGCTCTCAGGATATTGTGAAGGCCCAGAAACTGTTCTACGAAATCATTGCCATGAATGAGGTACATGCCGCCGTACCAGGGGAGGGTGACGGCAAAAAAGGCAAGAATGCCCTGCCAGGGGAAAAGGCGGGCTGCCATTTTTCCCGATTTCATGGTGAGGCACCACAGAAGGAGCAGGGCGCCGGGAAGCACCAGTCCCACGGGCCCCTTGGTCAGGCAGGCAAAGCCGGCGGCGGCATAGGCCAGCACCAGGTGCTTCCTGTTTCCCTCCATCACACCGATATAGCCGGAAAGCATGGTGGGAATGGTGAAGAGAAGGAGGATGCTGTCAGTAATGACGGCGTGGGAAATGACCCAGAATTCCAGAGACAGGGCCAGCATGGCACCGGACCATACGGCGGTCACATTATCCTTTCGAATCCGCTGCATGTACCAGATGAGGAGGGTCACCGACAGGGCGCCTGAAAGGATGGCAGGCATGCGGGAGGCCAGACTGGTAAATCCCAGGATGGTATAGGAAATAGAAAGAAGCCAGTAGACCATGATGGGCTTGTCGTACCAGAAAGTACCGTAAATCTGAGGTGACATCCAGTTGCCGGAAAGCACCATTTCCTTGGCCGTCAAGGCATAGTTGGACTCCACCGGATCTGTCACCGGAAGGAGCCAGGAGCCCCAGAGAAGGAAAAGAAAGGCTGCCAGGAAGAAAAAGAGAAGGGTTTTCAAGACGCCTTTTTCCCCGGTTTCCTGCTTTCCATGATTCAGTTTATTTTTTCTTTTCATGCGCTTTGTGCTCAATGTCAGTCTTCTTTCTTTAACAACAGAAGGGCCGTATCCTTTTCCCAGAGAACCGTAAGGCCCGATTTCTGCTCTTCCGGCCAGTTTTTAAATACTTTTTTCTGCACCAGGATATACGCATTCTCCGGCAGATGGGAGGTTTCCTTTCCTGGAAGGAGGACGCCCTTTTCTTCATTCTTCTCGTCTGTTTCCTGTTTCCTCCGGTCAAACTCAGGCAGCGCATTTCCGTAGATGTCGGTGTAGAAGGCAGCGGAAGGACGATAGAAGGTGTCTACATAGAGGGGGATGGAAGGATCCCGGTCTGTGCTGGCAAGTTTTTCTGCAATGGCGGCGGAGGTAAAGAGGGAAGAGACAGCGGAGGCAAAGGCGCCCCATATGGAAAGAACGAAGACGAGAATCAGAAGGGCCTGGGTCATCATGAAGGCGCGGAAGCGGCCCCTTTTGAGGCCCAGGGCGGCCAGAACGGCGGCAAGGATCATGAAGAAAACGATGAGCCACCGGATGATGGGGCCTCCCGCGGGATGAATGGGCGCCAGGGCAATGGCCCCTGCTGTGAGTAGGGAAAAGAAGAGATGGGAAAAAATCAGGGTTTTTGAAATATGGCCCGACTCTTCACTGTCCGTCAGATACATGCCTGCCAGAAGGGACAGGGGCGGGAACATGGGAAGAACGTAGGAAAAGAGCTGGGTGGAAGAAAGGGAGAAGAAAATAAAAATAAACAGGGTCCATACCAGGAAGAAAGCACTGGTCCTATCCTTCAGCCATTTCTTCGTACGGCGGAAAATGCCGGGCAGGGTGCCGCTCCAGGGATAAAATCCGGCAAGAAGCACCACTATATAAAGCCAGTAATGGTTCTGCCCTGCATGCTCCGGGCTCACGAAACGGGTCACATTGTGGTAGCCCAGGAAGGTGTCGATGAAGGCGCTGCCGTGGATATGGCCCATGGCTACATACCAGGGAAGGCCTACCAGGCAGGCCAGCGGGATGCCCCAGTACCATTTGAGGCCCAGGATTTCCTTCACATGGAACTGCTTTGTAAGAACCATCCAGATGCCCACAATGAGGGCAGGAAAACCAAAGCCCACAGGCCCCTTGGTGAGGAGCGCCAGACCGCAGAATATGTAGGCCGCTATATATTCCTTCCGGAGGAAGGACATGAGGGCGATGGTGAGCGTCAGCGTAAGGAGGGTATCGGTGACACTGCTCCTTGCAAGGACGATGATTTCAAGAGAAGTGGCGCAGATGAAAGCACCCCGGAGGGCAGCCTTTCCGTCAATGAGCTTTCGGGAGGAAAGATACAGGTACACCGGGGTGAGGGCGCCCAGAAAGAGGGAAGGAAATCGAGCGGCCCAGGTAGAAACGCCAAACAGGCTGAAAGACAGCGCTTCCAGCCAGTAGAAGAGAGGCGGCTTGTCGTACCAGAATTCTCCGTAAATGCGGGGGGAAAGGAAATCGCCGGTGGCTATCATTTCCTTGGCCGTTTCCCCGTACACCGGTTCATCGGGGTCAAGAAGTGGAATGGTGCCAAGAAAGGCGCCGTAGAGGACAATACAGAAAAGAAAGAGGAAGATACAGTTTTTATTCAGTTTCATTTTGATTTTCTCTTATGGTAGATATAGTAAGCCAGACCGATGCATGCGGAAATGGCGGCGCAGGCGGCAGCGATTTCCAGCTTGTAGTCCAGAATCATGGTCCAGTTATGACCCAGCTCGGAGCCTACATAAACAAGAAATATGGTCCAGGGCAGGGTGCCCAGTATGGTAAGGATGATGAATTCAGGCAGAGGGAACTGGGCGATACCGGCAGGAAGGGAAATAAAGGTGCGCACCCCCGGCAGCAGGCGGCCGGTGAAAACGGCAATGGCACCATAATTTTCAAACCAGTCCTTGGCGGCAATCATCTTTCTGGCACCAAGGCCTCCTTTGGCGGTGTGCTTCAAAATCATGTCGCGCCCTCCTCTGGCGCCCATATAGTAGGACACCACGGATCCGGTAATACCGGCGGCGGTTCCGATGATGACTGTAGGCCAGAAGGAGAAAATATCCTGGGAAACCAGAAAACCGGCAAAGCCCAGAATGATTTCACTGGGGATAGGGATATTCATATTTTCCAGCACCATACAGATGAAAAGAGCCAGATATCCCCATTCAGAGAGAAATGAAATAATGAATTCCATAAAGAAAGTCCTTTGTCAATTCAAAAACGAATGAATCCTGTGGCGGGAATTTTTCCTGCCTGCTTTATTATATGTAAGGAAAGTATACATTATATATACAATATATAAACAATCAATGAACGGCCCTGAAGGTAATCCAATCTACCTTTCGAGACTATCACTATAAAATATAACATGGTAAGAGGGCAGGGTCAATGAACAGGATGAAGCACAGGGAAATTGACTCTTCCGGAATTCCTGGAAAGAGGCAATTTTGGGTATCCCATAAGTTCGTTTCCCCTTTCCCGTCCAATTATGCATGTTCTATTTGACAACTGTATAAAATATTGATAAAATATGCATAGATTGCATAAAGATACCGACTTGCGAAAATGGTACTTGTAAAGATTTCGCTGAATTAGGACGAAATTTGGGAAAATCAACGAAATCTTCCGGATGTCTTTATGAAAGGAAAACAGGAAGCCTGAATAAAAATTCATAGGGGAGCTTCCAGTCAGTGAAAATATCTGTATGGAGATGATTTGTCATGATGGGTAAGAAATTAAAAATCGCATTGGCATTAGGCACTATGGCCGCTGTATTTGGCGCAGCAGGCTGCGGCGGTGGAAGTTCAAGCAGCAGCTCTTCTTCCTCCAAGAACGGCATTCCTTCGGTCATCCGTGTAGGTTCGGAAACCACCTTCCCGCCCTTTGAATTTACAAAGGACGATAAATATGTAGGCTTTGATCTTGACCTGACGGATGCCATCATCAAACAGATGGGCAGCAAGATGGAATTTAAGAGCATGGGCTTTGATGCCCTCATCCCGGCCGTACAGTCCGGCCAGATCGACCTCATTGCTGCCGGCCTCAATGCCACTCCTGAAAGAGCGAAACAGGTAGCCTTCTCGGATCCTTATTTCACCCAGGACGGCTTCGTCATCGTTGTCAACAAAGACAATGACAGCATTAAAGACTGGGCTGATCTGGAAGGAAAGAACGTAGGCGCCCAGGTAGGCACCCAGCAGGTGAAAGTGGCTCAGGAAGCCAAGGCAGCCAATGTAAAGCAGCTGGATTCCAACTCCCAGGCCTTCATGGAACTGCAGGCAAAGACCCTGGATGCGGTGGTCATCGACCAGCCGGTGGGTATGTACTACCTGAAACAGGGCGCTGACAAAGACCTGAAGATCGTGGGCACTGCCAAAGACGCAGAAGGCATGGTATTTGCCATGAAGAAAGACAACAAGGAACTGCAGGCTGCTGTCAACAAGGCGCTGAAGGAACTGAAGGACAACGGCACCTATGACAAGATTTACACCAAGTGGTTTGGCAATGAAGGAAAGAAATAATTGATATCAGGAAACCGGGCTCAAAGGGGCCCGGTTTTTTTAGTTAGCAGGATTGCGGCGGACTGGTGTACTGGTGGGAGCTTCTGAACCCGGGAAAGCAGGCGGTCCCTCTCATTTCCTATTTGATAATTCAATTTCCGCCCTATATAATGAAGACAACACTTGGTGGGTTTTTCGGGAGGTGTTTTGTATGAACAGATGGATGAAAGCAGGAGCAGCAGCGCTGGCCCTGTGCATGATGGCCGGCCTGTCCGGCTGCGGCGGTGAAAAGCAGGCTGCTTCGAAGGCAGCTTCAGCGCCGGCGAAGAAGGAACTGAAGGTGGCCTGCGTGGCTACCTATCCGCCTTTTGTGTACAAGGACAAAGAAGGGAAAATCGTAGGCTTTGACGTGGATATCACCGGTGCCGTAGCAAAGGAGCTGGGAGCTCAGGTGGTGTATGAAAGCATGCCCTTCAATGAAATGGTACCGGCCCTTCAGGCCAGCAAGGCGGACATAGCGGTGGCAGCCGTAGACATGACCCAGGACCGGGCGGACAAGGTAGATTTCAGCAATATCTACTACAGCAAGGAAAATGTTTCCATCCTGGCCCGGAAAGAGGACAATGAAATCAGGGGACCGGAAGACCTGAAAGGGAAAAAAGTGGCTGTGGAAAAGGGTACGGTCTATGTAGGAACAGCGAAACAGTACGGCGCCGAAGTGAAGGAGTATGACTATCACGACCAGCTTATCAAGGCGGTGGAGGACAACGAGGCAGACGCCCTGATCCTGGATAAACCGGTGGCCCGCTTCTACCTGGCCCACGGCGCATCGGAGAAATTGAAGCCTGCCGGCATTATCAGCGGTTCCGGCGGATTTGTCATGATGGTGAGCAAGAAAGATGAAGGCCTCCGGGAAAAGGTGAATGAAGCCCTGGATAAGCTGATGAAGAACGGCGAATATGATAAGATTTACGATAAATGGTTTGCCGATGAAAACTTCAGCAAAGAGCCGGACGTCAAGTCCTGAGGGATGGAAAAACAGAATCGCTGCCTCATGGGGCAGGGCTTCCGGACCATGGTATAATAAATGAAGAGGCATAGACCTCTTCATTTGCAAAGAAAGAGGGATGATTCCATGAAGAAAAGCACCCTGATTATTTCTCTGGCTGCTGCTGGTCTGATTTCTCTTGGCGGCTACAGCGTATTTGCCGATAACAGTGACAGCAGCTGGAATGGCTGGTGCCCGGGCCCAAGGCAGACCGTGAGCCGGGACTCCCGTGACGGCAGCTACGGCAGAGGCTACGGCTGCGGCGGATACCGGCAGAGCGGCCGGGATGATTACTACTGCCCCGGACCGGGATATAGAAGGTAAGGAAAAAGAGCGGAGACAATCCGCTCTTTTTTCGTGCCTGTGACACGCTTCCCACCGGGGTGGTAAGGGACCGCCCTTCTGTAACTTGACTTCCCTGCCTGCCAGGAGGAGTGGGACCACGCTTCTATAACTTGCCTCCCCCTGCCTGCCAGGGGGAGGGGGACCACGTCAGTGGTGGAAGGGGTATGCCGCCGAATAGCGGCCTGTAAAAGCTGCGGCGAAGCTGCCGCCGCCACCCTGTGAACCCTGTATATAATATACTCATTTATCTTCCCTAAATCCGTATGGATAGGATTACATATTGAAAAAGTTAGATAGGATGTGGCCCTGCAGGGTGAAATGGCAGGAAGGATGCAGTTTCCGGGGCAGCCGTGTATTTACATATCGATATAAATAATATAAAATGGAATAAGATTTCAATTGTATACGTCTCATGACGCATGCAGGTTACAATATATTATGAGGTGATTAAATGAATGAATTGCTTCGCGTGGAAAATCTCCACGTTTCCATAGGCGGGAAAGAACTCCTCCACGGCATTAACCTCACCGTAAACAAGGGGGAAGTCCATGTTATTATGGGTGTTAACGGGGCAGGCAAGTCGACGCTGCTTCATGCCATCATGGGAAATCCTGTTTACAAGATAACTGAGGGTCATATTTATTTTGAAGGCCAGGAAATTACAGGCCTGTCTGTAGATAAAAGAGCGAAACTGGGAATCTTCCTTTCTTTCCAGAATCCTATTTCGGTGGCCGGCATTACCATGGAAAATTTCATCCGTACTGCCAAGACCACCATTTCCGGGAAACAGCAGCGCCTTTTCCCTTTCAAGCGTCTGATGAAAGCAAGGATGGAAGACCTTTCCATGGATCTCTCCTATGCAGATCGTTACCTCAATGACGGTTTCTCCGGCGGCGAAAGAAAGAAGAGTGAAATCCTGCAGATGCGTATTCTGGATCCCAAGCTGGCCATGCTGGATGAAACTGACTCGGGTCTCGATGTGGACGCAGTGCGCATTGTTTCCAAAAATATTTCCGAATACCATAATGAGAATAATTCCCTTCTCATTATTACCCATCTGAACCAGATTCTGAAATTCATTACGCCGGAATTTGTACATGTGCTCATTGATGGACGCATTGTTAAAGAAGGCGGACCGGAACTGGTGGATGAAATCGAAACCAACGGCTTTGATGCATACCGCAGTGAGGTGTAGTCATGGCTGAAGAAAAGAAAAAGAGCCAGGTAGAGGATATTAACCGCAGCATTTATGATGTGAAGGATAAGGTGGAATATTCCTACAAGGCAGACAAGGGACTGACGGAAGATGTAATCCGTGAGATTTCCAGAGAAAAGGATGAACCGGAATGGATGCTGGAAAAGCGTCTCAAGGCCCTTGAAATTTACAACAAGCTGGACGTACCGCCCTGGGCACCGGATATTTCGGAATTGGACATGGAGCACATTGATACCTACGTCCGCCCGAAAACAGATATGAAAGCCCGCTGGGAAGACCTGCCGGAAAACATCAGGGAAACCTTTGACCGGCTGGGAATTCCGGAAGCGGAAAAGAAATCGCTGGCCGGTGTAGGCGCTCAGTATGACTCCGAAGTGGTATACCACAATATCCAGAAAGAACTGGAGGAACAGGGAGTCATTTATGTTGACTTTGAAACGGCAGTCAAGAAATATCCGGAACTGATTAAACCCTATTTCGGAAAGCTTATTACACCGAACTACCATAAGTTTGCAGCCCTTCACTATGCTGTATGGTCCGGCGGATCCTTCGTGTATGTGCCCAAAGGGGTTCATGTGAAGATGCCGCTGCAGAGCTACTTCCGCCTTAATGCGCCGGGAGCAGGCCAGTTTGAACATACCCTGATTATTGTGGAAGAAGGAGCCACCTGCCACTTCATCGAAGGCTGCTCGGCTCCCCGTTACAATGTGGCCAATCTCCATGCCGGAGCTGTAGAACTTTTCGTCAAGAAAGGGGCAACCCTTCGGTACTCTACCATTGAGAACTGGTCCAAGAATATGTACAACCTGAACACCAAGAAATCCCTGGTAGAAGAAGATGGTCATATGATCTGGGTGTCCGGCTCCTTCGGCTCCCATACCTCCTGCCTCTATCCGGATACGGTGCTCAAGGGAGACCGTTCCACCTGTGAATTTACAGGCATCACCTTTGCCGGCAAGGGACAGTTCCTGGATACCGGCTCCAAAGTGGAAGCACTGGGGAAAGATGTGTCCATGACCGTTAATTCCAAATCCATTTCCAAAGCCGGCGGCACCGCCATTTACCGCGGCGTAGTCTATATCGGGCCCAATGCCAAAGGAACAAAGGGCTCCATCAGCTGCGAATCCCTCATGCTGGATAATGAGTCCCGCTCCGATACTATCCCGGACATTGTCATTGAAAATGATGATATTGACCTGGGACACGAAGCTAAAATCGGACGCATTCCGGACGAAGATATTTACTACCTTATGAGCCGGGGCCTTACGGAAGAAGATGCCAAGGCCATGCTGGTCAGAGGCTTTGCAGAACCGATTTCCAAGGCCCTGCCTCTGGAATATGCAGTAGAAATGAACCGCCTCATCGATCTTGAATTCGAAGGGGCCATAGGATAAGGAGGCATTATGGAAGAAATCAGAATCAACCGGCTGCCTCTTCTCACATACCGTTATCTTCATACCAATGATACCCCCGTATCTTTTGAAGCGCCGAAGAAGGGCGGAGAACCTCATTTTTCCGACCTTTCCTATGTGAAAGAAGGGGGCACCCTTCCGGCGGACTTCAAGGGGGCTTCCGAAGAAACGGTGAAAGCTCTCAAGCAGGGCAGTCATTACACCATTACCATTCCCGCCGAAACAAAGGCGGAACTGACCATCACCCTTAGCGGTGACGAGCAGGCAGACTTTGCAGGAAGTTTCCTTTTCCACCTGGGAAAAGAATCATCCCTGAACCTCATCTGGATCCTGCAGGGGAAAACAGAAAAAGGCACCTGTGTCGCAGGAGCCTACTATGACCTGGCGGAAAATGCCAATCTGAAAGTATCCCGGCTGGAAAGCGGCCTTTCCGGTGTGGAAATTTTCGACCAGCGCCATGCGGTACTGGCCAAAGGTGCCAGAGCTGATTTTTCTGTTGCCGAATTGGGCGGTGAAAATATTTACGTTCACAGCTACGGTCTGCTGGCCGGCGACCATTCTGCCATGACGGAAAAAGCAGTCTATGCCGGCACGAAAAAACAGCATCTGGATTTCTTCTACCACATCGATCATGTGGGAAAGAAAACCCATGCGGAAATCGATGTGAAAGGCGCCCTGGACGATGATTCCAAGAAGATTTTCCGGGGTACCCTGAATTTCAAAAAGGGCTGCAGCGGCTCTGCAGGCGACGAAGGAGACTATGCCATCCAGCTTTCCCCGAAGACGAAAAATATTTCCCTGCCCCTTCTCCTCTGTACGGAAGATGATGTCCAGGGAAACCATGCATCCAGTGCAGGACAGCTGGATGCCAATACCATTTATTTCCTCATGAGCCGCGGATTCTCCCTGGAAGAAGCCAGAAGAATCGTGATTGAAGCCCTGATCCGGCCGATTATCGATGGCATGGATCCGTCGGTGAGAGATGAAATTATTACAGAACTCAGGCAGAAACTGGATTCGAAGGAGTTATAATGAACAGCGAATTACTTAGAAAAGATTTTCCCATACTGGAAACCAAAGTGAATGGTCATCAGATCGTTTATTTTGATAATGCTGCCACCACCCAGCGGCCGCTTCCGGTAGTGAATGCCGTTTTGGACTATGTGACCCACGACAACGGCAATCCCCACAGAGGTGCCCATATTTTCGCCATTTCCGCATCAGAAGCCTATGATACGTCCAAGGAAGTGGTACGGAAATTTATTAATGCCAAAAACGCCGGCGAAATTATTTACACCAGAAACACCACCGAATCCCTGAACCTGGTGGCCCGTTCCTATGGCGAAACCCATATTCACAAGGGAGACCACATCCTCATTACCATTGCGGAACATCATTCCAACCTGGTCACCTGGCAGAGGGTGGCAGAAAAAACCGGCGCCGTGCTGGACTACATCTATGTAGATAAGAAAACCGGTCATTTCCCGGACGAAGAACTGAAGAAAATCGACGACCCCAGAGTGAAAATCCTGGCCTTTGCCGAAGTATCCAACGTACTGGGCATCGATTTCGACCCCAAGCCCCTCATTCAGCGGGCCCACGCCCATGGCGCCGTGGTGGTGCTTGACGGGGCCCAGTCTACCCCTCATAAGAGAGTGGATGTACAGGATTTGGACTGCGATTTCTTCGCATTCTCCGGTCATAAAATGTGCTCCATGGGCGGCATTGGTGTCCTTTACGGCAAAGAAGAACTGCTGAATGATATGGAACCATTCCTCATGGGCGGCGATATGATTGATGAAGTGCAGGAACAGAAAACCACCTTCGCCGACCTGCCTGCCAAATTTGAAGCAGGCACCCAGTACGTGGAAGGGGCTGTCAGCCTGGTAGCTGCCATTAAATATGTGGAATCCGTAGGCTATGATGAAATCCGGGTCCAGGAACGGCGCCTTGTCACCCGCTGCCTGGAAGGCATGAAAAAACTGCCCTTCATCCATATCATCGGACCCACCAATCCTGAAGAAAAAGAAGGCCTCGTAGCCTTTGAAGTGGAAGGCGTACATCCCCATGATGTGGCCCAGATCCTTTCTGCCAAAGGCATCTGCATCCGCACCGGCCATCACTGTGCGGAACCGCTCCATCACTATCTGGGCATCAACGCCAGCTGCCGCGCCTCCTTCTACTTCTACAACACAGTGGACGAAGTGGACTATTTCCTGAAAGAACTGAAGGACGTACGGAAAGTTATGGGGTATGACGACTGATGGAATTAAAACAGCTTTACACCGATCTTATCCTGGAATATAACAAGGACAAGACCAATAAACGCAAAATCAGCAGCCCCACAGTCCACGAACATGGACACAACCCCAGCTGCGGCGATGATATCGACATCGAAGCCAAAGTAGAAAACGGAGTCATCACCGACCTGGCCTATACCGGCACCGGCTGCGCCATCAGCCAGGCATCCACCGCCATGATGGCCGAACTCCTTCAGGGAAGAACCGTGGAAGAAGGCCTCCGCCTCTGCCGCCTCTTCCTGGATATGATCCGCGGCAAAGTCACCGATGACTCCCAGCTGGAAGAACTGGAAGCCGCCATTACCCTGAAAGACATCTCCCAGATGCCTGTCCGCGTCAAATGCGCCACCCTGGGATGGCACACCCTGGAAATGGCACTGGAAAAAGTGGAAAAACAGCTGAAAAACAACGGCTGACATCAAAATAAAAGCATGGAACCTCATAGAGGACCATGCTTTTTTATTTGACAGGAAGGGACAGATGAGATGTGGCCTGGCTCCATGGGCTGACTGATGACTGGGGACAAAAGGGAAAGGGCATCCTCCTTTTAGTTAAGTTTTATGCTGATGGCAGCTATTGATACCCATACCTGAGGGCATCAAAGATGGTAAAAGAATATAAATTGAAATTTGACAATTAAAGGAAAAGAGTAGATAATGAGTAAAGACTAAATAATAATTATAACAATAAATCAGCAAATTAAACTTTTGATATATTATGATGGGGAATATGAGAACTGAAGCGCACAGCGCTTTTTTTCAGTTCTCTTTTTTTATGTCAAAAAGCGGGGAGAAAACGTATGAATCAGAAAATCAAGTATGCAGCTCTGGGGATTGCTCTTGCCTGCACCGGCTGGACCGGCGCTTCCGCAGAGCAGGTGTATGAGCTGAATCCTGTGACGGTGACGGCACAGCGCATGGAGACTACCGATTTGAAAACGCCGGCGGCAGTGGAGGTTTTGACGGCTGATGAGATTCAGAAAACCGGCGCCACCAGTGTTCATGAAGCACTGAAATTTTCTACCGGTATCATCATGCACGCCCAGGGACCAAGAAATATTTCTCAGGGAACAATGACAAATAAAGCGGTTATCAGAGGTGTGGAAAAGGGAACTCTGGTTTTGGTTGATGGCGTACCTATCAATCAGAGTGGGCGGTATAATCTTGAAGATATCCCCACTGACGCAGTTGAAAAAATTGAAATTGTCCGTGGTGGTGGTGCAGTACTTTATGGTTCCGAAGCTTCCGGCGGTGTTATCAATATCATCACGAAAGGAAAAAGAAACAACCGAATCCAGGCAGGAATCGGGAACTACGGTATACAGAACTATGTAGGCAGCTTCCAGTCGGGGCCGCTTGGACTTACTTACCAGTATGACCACACTGGACACATTTCGAAAATTTCAGCTCCTACATTGGAAACCAGCAAACGCAGCGGTTCTCCAAAGGGATTGTATTATGACATTATTCGTGGGGAGCACAGTAACGTAAACTGGCGCTATAATTTTTCAGACCATTTATTCTTTACACATACCTATGGCAGAAACAGTGATCATTATCGATACATATATGATGGCATAGACAATCAAAAGAATAAGGGAAAAACGTACCAGAACGACATTCACAGTACGGAAGATAATCTGGCACAGCTCCGTTATGATGATGGAAATTTAAAGGCGGGGATTTATTATAACCGCAGAGAGCAGGAAACAAAGAAGGCTATAGCTAAAGTCAACAAGACGGAACCTGCATTGTTTAATCCCGATAAAATCACATATACTTCCACTGGAGCTACTGATCAGACAATCGGGGCAGATATTTCTAATCGATGGAAATTCAAGAGCGGTTCTTTCATGGTTGGATATAGTCTGGAAAGAGATTTGATGAAAGGAAAGAAGGATGGTATACCAAATAAAAATTATCAGCGCAATATTCATTCCCTGTTAGGACAGATTGTTTATGAGTTGGATCATAAGAACTCCATGAATTTCAACTGGCGCGAGACTTGGACGGAAAAAGACAGCGGTGGGAATAAATACAATAAATTCCTGCCTGAAGTAGTATTTATGCACGATTTTGATAGAAATACCATGGCTTATGCAAAAGTAGGGAAATCATTTATGCTTCCCACCTTCTCCCAGCTTTATGGTAATGGAAACATTGTGGGAAAACTTGACTTGAAGCCGCAGCATGGCATACATTATGAGGCCGGCTTCAAAAAGAATATCGGCAGTCAGTCCTGGCGCTTTGATGTATTCCACTATAAGATCAAGGACAGCTTGGAAGCCAAATATATTTCAAATCGTTTAATTGAATATGCCAATGAGGATATCAGAAATACAGGCGTAGAACTGGACTGGCAAATGAAACCTAGTGACCGGTTCTTCTATCATGTAGGAGTGACTTACAGCCATCCCGAGAAACAGGAGGCCAATGTAGATCTTACAACTAAGGCAGTTAGCAAAGGAAGCTGGCATGACTATTATGGAAAAATCCAGTTGAATGCAGGATTTACTGCGAAGTCAGGGAAACTGACAACTTCTTTTGAAATGAATTATTTAGGTAAACGGACCAGGGATTATGCCAATAAAGATACCGTAGGCATTTACCCATCTATGAAAGCACAGGTACTGAGTGATCTTAATTTTTCCTACCAAGCTAATGAAAACAGCCGTTTCTTCCTGAATATCGATAATCTGTTCAACCGGCATGACATTATTTCTACGTCCAGTTCAACCTTCTATGATTTGGGACGAAATTATATGCTTGGGTATGAGTATAAATTCTAATTTTATCTTTCCCGGAAAGGCACCGGACTTAGCGATAGAGCAAAAGACGGTGCCTTTTATTTTTCTTTAATGAGAGAAGGCAGAATCTTATGAATCAGAAAAGAAAGGTTTTCACAATTTTATCAGCTTTAACATTGGCAGGAACATGGGGAGCCACTGCCTGGGCGCAGGGGGAAGTGTATACATTGAATCCGGTAGTGGTAACGGCGCAGAGAGTGGAAAAGAAAGATCTGGATACACCGGCCAATGTAGAAGTGGTAACTGCTAAAGATATTGAGGAAAAAGGATACAAGAATGCATTTGATGCTATTCAGTCCCAGCTGGGCGTAGAGAGTACGGGATATGGCGACGCCGGTCAGGACTTCGGGCTAAGCTCCGGACGCACGGTGGTACGTGGCTTTGACCGGGGAACGCTGGTTATGGTGAATGGAATCCCCATGAATCTCGCCGGGTATAATTCTTTAAAAGGAATTCCTGAGGAGATGATTGAGAAGGTAGAAGTAGTCAAAGGTGCTGCCGGAACCCTGTATGGCGCTGAGGCGATGGGAGGACTGGTGAATATTATTACAAAGACTCCGGAAGAGGGGAAAGAGCATGTGACTGTGAAAGGAACAGCAGGCAATTATTATAATGATTACGGTATTATGTATACAGGACCACGCATGATTGTTGATTTAAAACGTTCCTTTGACGATCGCCGTACCCATAGCAATGATTATGGGGCTGGCTCTGATACAGACTGGTGGGTTGGAAAGGGCCAGTCCAATCAGGCGGCCATTGCTGCGAAATTAACGGATGATATTGGCTTTAATATGATGTATCAGGAAGGTGATATCACCAGAGGCGGTCATAAATATGGAAAGACAGCCAAAGCATCCAAAGATTATAATTATGTGTATGACGACAAAAGAATGACTGCTGGTTTTAATTATGCAGGAAAAGATAATGGCGTGAAGGCTGTCCTTGGTTATAATTATCGTTCTGTCAGGGGAACAGATCGTCTCAAAAATGAGAGAGTCGATTCTTCGGCCAATCTATCCAGCTATATTGGTGATATCCAGAAAACATGGGAGTTTGGGGAAGACAGTCTGACTGCCGGATATACATTTAAAAGGGAAAACTATGAAAATGTAGTGAGGGATAATCAGAATGTGCACCGAATGAACCACGCTTTGTATTTGTCTTATACAGATGTATTTTCTCCTAAATTCAGCGCCACCATTGGCTTAAGAGGGGAGCGTATTCTGGATCCATTTAAAAATCAGAATGTATTTACACCGCAGATACAGACCCTGTATAAAATCAATGATTCCACTTCATGGTATATTGACGTGGGCAGAGGATTCCAGATGCCTTCATTCAGTTCCATTTTTTACAGAAAGCCTGGTTCCAAAGGGCTGAATCCCCAAAATCTTAAACCGGAAAAAGGGTGGACTTATGAAACAGGGATAAAGAAAGAGTTTAATGATAATCAGAGCTTCAAAGTTTCCATCTATTACATGGATTTCAAGAATAAATTTGGATGGAGTAATGTTGATCCTAAAACAGGACTGCAGTATGCGGAAAATAAGGGAAATTTCAGAAATACAGGGGTAGAGTTTGCCTATGAGCAGAAGCTGAATCCTCACTGGGACTATGCATTGGGATTTGGATTCAGCAATCCGGAAATCAAGGATGTGAGTCAGAAGAATGCCCATTGGATCCAGGATTCTTCCAGAATTGACGGAGTCATGAGTCTGACATACCGCTCTGACAAGGTACGGAGCACGTTATCCTGGAAATATCTTGGCGATAGAGAAGATTATACATCCCGTCCGTCCAAAGATAAACAGATTCCCAGTCTTTCCCGAGTCACATGGAATACTATCTACGATGTGACGAAGAATGATTCTGTCACGGTTACACTGAATAATCTTTTTGACCATAAGAACTATTCCAATAGATATGGTAATTTGGATCTGCCCTATAACTGGAGAATTTCATATTCCCATAAATTCTAATGAGAACGGACTGCAAAAAGGCAGCTTTGCAGTCCGTTTTTTGAATAGAATCGTTATGAGTCAGGCTGTGCAGGGGGAGATTTTTTGAAGCGGTTCTTATTTTGGCTCTTTTCTTTTCTTTTTTGTTCCATTCTCCTTTCCGGCTGTGGGAAAATACAGCCGGAAAGCCCAATGCGGCAGGTGGTGGATGATTCGGGTCAGTCTTTGTCTCTCCCCAGCCATCCCTCCCGTATTGTGTCTCTTACCTATGGCACCGACGAGATTCTTCTGGGTCTGGTAGATACGTCAAGGGTGACAGCTCTCTCTCGATATGCTGGGAATCCGGATATTTCCTTTGTGACGAAGGAGGAGGCTGAGGCCGTGGGGAGGAAGGCGGACATGAATGCAGAGTCCATTATGGCCCTGAAGCCGGATCTGGTTATCGTCTCAACAGCGGTGTCTCCTCAGCTGGTCAGTCTTCTACGGCAGTCTGGCATTCCGGTGTATGTGTCTCTGGTTGCGGTAAGCTTTGATGAAATGGAAGAAAAGGTCAGAGGAGTGGCTAGGGCAGTGAACGAGGAAGCCGGCGGTGAAGCCATGGTACAGGATATGGAAAATAAAAAAGCGAAGCTGGAGGAAAAACTTTCTGCCATAGGTCCTTCGGATGAGCGGTGTGCCCTGGGACTTTCTTTCAGGGGAATCCTGGGAAAGAAGGGCACCCTTTTCAGTGAGGTGCTGGCCATGGCCCACGTGAAGGATGGTGCGGCCCGGTATGATGTACCGAAGGGAACCAATGCCTATCTTTCTATGGAAATCCTGCCGGAAATCAATCCCGATGTGATTCTTATGCCCGTATGGAAGGTAAAAAGCGGGGACGATGAGACAGCCTTTGTCAGAGAAATCATGGAAAATCCGGCTTATCGGGATGTAAAGGCTGTTAAGAACGGAAAGCTGGTACCATTTCCGGAAAAGTATAAGTATGTCATGAGTCAGCATGTGACTGATGCCATAGAAGCCAGTGCCCGGGCGGTGTATCCGGAGCTGTTTGACAAGGATTCCCACTGATGGCAGGCGTCTGATTTCATATAAGGGAGAAGCAGAATGGCAGTGAAACTGATCTATTTGACAAATGTGGACCGCCGGTATTTCATGATGAACCGGGCCATGGAGTCCCTGCAGAAGGAGGGCCGGCTTTCCGAAAGCTGCCGGACGCTGAAGGTGAAAGATGACAGCCGTTTTGCTTCCTATGCGCCTCTTCTTGAGGGAGCTTCCCTGGTGATGATCAAGTTCATGGGAAATACGATTCGCACGAAATTCTGGCAGCAGTGCCTTGCCTTTTTAGAGGGCCGTGGGATTCCCTATTACATGGATGCAGCCGGTTCGGCGGAGGAAGAATGCGGGAAGTGGATAGGGAAAGAGGAAATAGAAGTCATCAAAAAGTACAGCTTTTATGGTGGACTGGAAAATTATAGAAATCTATGGCTCTATGGCGCTTTCCTCTTTGAGACTTCCCCGGTAAAGCCACCGGATCCCAGTCCCCTCTGCTGGGCGGGACTCTATCATTTTGGCATGAAGAACAGGTATATGACGGATCTTTCTTCCTATAGGGAGAGATTCTGCAAGGTGGAAAGGCCTACCGCCGGCTTTCTTTTTTATCGGGATGAATGGATCTGGGGAGATACAAAATACCAGGATGCTTTCATTGAGGAGGCGGAGCGGCAGGGGCTTAATGTCATTCCTGTTTTCACTAACGGTCTTCCAGATACGAAACTGGGGATGCCATCCCTTGATGAAGTATTTCATCGGTATTTTATGAAAGATGGAAAGCCTGTGATTGACTGCCTGGTGAATGTAATGAAATTTTCATTCACCACATCCGGCTCCATATCCCGCGAGGTGCTCCATGAAATGGGAATTCCTGTGCTGCAGTGCTATTCCCTGCTTATGCCGGAGGAGGAGTGGAAAAAATCAACGGAAGGCATGAATGCCATGGAAGTGTCCATCAGTGTTTCCATGCCTGAATTTGACGGCATTATCCACGGGGTGCCCATAGCGGCCAAGCATGTGAAGAAAACAGGAGAGGTGGAATACCTGCCTTTGAAAGAACGGATAGCTGCCATGGCAGCAAAGGCCGGTGCTTGGGCCAGGCTTCACAGGAAGAGAAATGAAGACAAGAAAATTGCCATTATTTTTCACAACTATCCGCCTAAGAATTCCAATATCGGTAGTGCCTTCGGCCTTGACAGCATAGAAAGCGTGCGCCGTCTTCTGGAAAAGATGAAAGCGGCGGGGTACAGGATAGATTATGTCCCGGAAACAGGCAGCAAGCTCGTCCAGCTCATCACCAGCCAGGCCACCAATGATTTGTCCATGATGACGGAAGCGGAAGAGAGGGCCTGCCATAAGGTGACAGGAAAACAGTATGGAGACTTTTTTCAGACCTTCCCTGACGATGTGAGGGCCCAGATGGAAAAGGACTGGGGCCCCCCTCCCGGCAGTGTCATGGTGGATGAAGAAGGCAGCATTCTGGTTCCCGGTGTTATGGATGGACATGTTTTTATCACGGTTCAGGCACCCCGGGGCTACGGCTTTGATGCAGCCAAAATCTATCATGATCCTTTTATCGCTCCTACCCATCAGTACCTGGCCTATTACCTGTGGATACGGGATATCTGGAAGGCGGATGCAGTGATTCATGTAGGCACTCATGGAAATCTGGAATGGCTGCCGGGCAAGGGCGCGGGACTTGACCGCAGCAGTTATCCGGATCTGGCACTGGGCTCTCTTCCCAATGTGTATCCTTACCATATGACTATCACAGGCGAAGGAATACAGGCCAAAAGACGGGGGAGCGCCTGCCTGGTAGACCATATGCCTGCACCCATGGCAGATGCAGGCACCTATGACGAGCTCTCAGAGCTTGAGAAGAATATGGATGAATATGCCCATTTCCTTGCAGTGGAGCCGGAAACTGCATCCCATCTGGTGCCGGAAATACGCAGACTGGCAGTGAAAGCGGAGCTGGATGGGGAAGTGCCCTATGATGAATCGAAGCCATTTTCTGAATATCTGACAAGGCTGCATCAGTACATAGAGGATATTAAAAATAGTGAATGCCATGTGGGCCTCCATATATTGGGACAGATGCCGGAAGGAGAGATTCTCAGAAATGAAATTATCCAGCTCATGAGGCAGTCTGATGGCTCCTGTCCTGCCATTCTGGATGTGTTTGCAGAAAAATACGGATACACAGCAAAAGAATTGATGGAAAAATCACAGACCCTTCTTCCGGAGAAAAAGACGGGCAGTGAAATGATGACTGCTGTCAGAAAAGAAGCGGAAGAGTTTATCGACACTCTGATGGTTCATCATTTTAGTGAAGAAGGCATCAGAAAAGCCCTTTCAGCCAAGTCAGTACGGGAAGGGGATGCCTTGTGGCAGAAGCAGGTAGAAAAAACGGCCGGCTTTATCTGTCATGACCTGTACAAAAGGCTTTCCGGCACGATTCAGGAAATGGATCATACCCTGGAAGGAATAGAAGGGAAATATATTATGCCCGGGCCCTCAGGCTCACCCCATGCCGGCGGTGTATCCCTCCTTCCGGCAGGAATTAATTTCTATGGTATTGATCCCAGAAAGCTTCCTACCAAAGCGGCCTGGGCGGTAGGGAAAGAATTGGGTGATGAGGTTATTGCCCGTTATATCAGGGAGGAAGGAAAGTACCCTGAAAATATAGGCATGGTTTTCTGGTCTGGTGCCAATATGCGAAGTCACGGGCAGTGTATAGCGGAATTTCTTTATCTCATGGGCATTCGTCCTATTTGGGAAAAAGGAAGCTTTTATGTGAAGCGCCTGGAGCCGATTCCCCTTTCGGAGCTGAAAAGGCCCAGACTGGATGTAACAGGCAGAATCAGCGGCCTTTTCCGGGATACCATGCCGGCAGCAGTTTCTCTTATGGACAAAGCGGTCCTGCTGGCTGCATCCCTTCCGGAGAAGGAGGAAGACAATTTTATACGTAAACATGTCCTTTCCGAAAGCAGTGCCATGGAAAGGAATGGAATGACGACAGAGGAAGCCTGGCGGGAAGCCTGCTACCGTATTTTTGGTGATGCACCGGGAACATATGGCGCCGGTGTAGGTGCCCTGCTGGAATCTCGCAACTGGGACAGCCTGGATGACCTATCCTGCGTTTTTGTCAGATGGGGCGGTCATGCCTACGGCAGCAGTGCCAAAGGAACTTACAAACCCGGGCTTTTTAAAGAGCGCCTGTCCCATATGGATGTAACTTTAAAAAATGAAGATAACCATGAAACGAATATGATGAGCAGCGATGATTACAATGCCTATCATGGCGGAATGATAGCGGCTGTACGGAGCCTTTCGGGGAAATCTCCCCGCTCCTATGAAGGCGACAGTACGGAAAGGGGCAGCGTCAAGGTCCGCAGCGTGCAGGAACAGGCTAAGCGGGTTTTTCGCATGGAAACCATCAATCCCCGGTTTATACAGGGCATGATGAAGCACGGCTACAAAGGGGCAGCCGATCTGTCAAGCCGTGTATCCATCAGTTTCCAGTGGGATGCTACCAGCAAGGTGATGGAAAACTGGATGTATGAAAAACTGGCTGAAAATTATGCGCTGGATGTCACAGTACAGGACTGGATGAAAGAAGTCAATCCCTGGGCACTCCAGCGCATTACAGAAACTCTGCTGGAAGCGGAAAAACGGGGCCTGTGGCAGGCAGCAGATGAAACGATAGATCAGCTGCAGGCCCTGTACCTGGATATAGAGGGAGAGCTGGAAGAGAGTCAGGATGATACGTGAAATCAGGATTTATGGGAAATAGAAAACTCTGTCAGGGAGATGTCTTTCATCGGGCTGCAGAGGCTTCATCCTTCTCTATGGGATTTCTGTTTTTAAAGGAACATGGACCTGCATAGAGGATCGGCTTTCATTATGAACTAATACCGGATAAATAGATAATTATAAAAAGGGGCTGTGATAAATGTAAATCATTTTTTCACAGCCTTTTTTATAATTTTTTCTGATGGTAAGATTCCAGTCCCTTTGTCATCTCGAGTGGGGAATGTGCCGGCATAGGTGGAAAAACTTTGGACTCTATTGAAGCTCTGAACCAAGAAATCTCCTGCCACCAATGCTCTCTGTACCATTGGAAAGTGATATTTCTCTACTCCGCTTCGCAACGTTCGAAATGACAGTGGGGCGGAGTGGTATCCATGTCATTCATTTATTTTTTCACAGACCCGTCCATCATTGAAGGCACTACGAAAAGCCTGAAAAGAGCGTGCGCACAGACAGATTCCTAGGTGAAACTGTCCGATCCATAGAAGGACGCTTTCTTCAGGCTTTTCTATCGCGAAGGCGATTGATTTCTTCTTGAGTTCTTGGCCGAAAAGGATTTGAAAACTCAGAACGCATTGAACGGGCTGGAGACCCGGAGCTCTTATGTATTCATCTTTGCGAGATGGCTTGCAGCCGAATCAGGAATCGGGTATTTTTTTGTGGCCACTCCCCGGACCTTTTCCATGCTCTCATCTGTTCTCTATTATACCGGATAGGGAAGAAAATGGGAATAGGAAATATAGAAATTATGTTTGCTGATTTTGGAGGTATGGAAGGGAGAACTATGAGTTTTATAGATACATTTTCTCGGGAATTCATAGAGAATGTAAGAAAGATTCACCGGCCTTTTCCTATTTCATCGTCACTCATGGTACAATAGAATATATTATTGTATGTTCGGAGGAATGAGCATGGGATTTTTTGACAAAATCAAAAGAGGTCTCACAAAGACCAAGCAGAGTTTGATCAAGAATATTGAAAGCGTAGTCATTGGCTATGCCCAGATTGATGAGGATTTCCTGGAAGATTTGGAAATGGTACTCCTTTCCGGTGATATCGGTGTCCGTACCACGGATTATCTGATGCGCCAGATTCGCCGGGGCGTCACGGAAGGGGTGATTCACAATACGAACGAAGTCATGCCTTTCATGGAGAAAACAGTGAAGGAGCTTTTGAAGGATGATACGGCGGGAGAAGAATTTACCCATCATCCCGAGGTGATTCTGGTGGTCGGTGTGAACGGGGTAGGCAAGACCACCACCATTGGCAAGCTTTCCGGTCGTCTCCACAAGGAAGGAAAGAAAGTCCTTCTGGCAGCGGCTGATACTTTCCGCGCTGCTGCATCGGAACAGCTCACCATCTGGGCGGAAAGAACGGGTGCTGATATTGTAAAGCATGCAGAAGGCGCCGATCCTGCAGCAGTTGCCTTTGATGCCGTATCGGCTGCCAAAGCCAGAGGGGCTGATGTGGTCCTTATTGATACGGCCGGCCGTCTCCAGACGAAGGTGAACCTCATGGAAGAATTGGGGAAAATCAGCCGGGTGGTGAAGAAAGTGATTCCTGATGCACCGCATCAGACCCTTCTGGTGCTGGATGCCACCACCGGTCAGAATGCCATCAGCCAGGCAAAGAATTTCGGGGAAATCGTGCCCCTTACCGGCGTGGTTCTTACCAAGCTGGACGGCACTGCCAAAGGAGGCGTGGTGCTTTCCGTTCATGAAGAACTTCATGTGCCGGTGAAGTGGATCGGCATGGGTGAAAGGGAAGATGACCTGGACCGCTTCAATCCTGATGAATTTGCGAAGGCTCTTTTTGAAACAGATGACCATGTGCTGCAGGAAAGCACGAAGGTGTAACAGGTATTCAGTCATGGCAGGGGTGCATATCCGATGCATCCCTGCTTTTTGAGTGCTGCCCCGGGGCAGAAAAGAAGGACAAGAGGAAGGAGTCAGGGGAAAAGTGATGAAAAAAAGGATGGAGGAAATGGAACCTTTCGCCTATGCTGTAACCATTACACGGAAAAGGGGACTCAGAGCCATTTACCTTCGGATTTCCAGGACCGGGAAGGTTCTTGTATCAGCCCCATCTGCCATGGCTTTAAAGGAAGTGGAACGTTTCGTGGCCTCAAAGGATGGATGGATCCGGGAAAAGCTGGCCCAAATGCCTGCCGTCCCCTGCTATACCTATGACAGCGGCGAAAAACATTTCTTTCTGGGCAGGGAATACCCCATTGTTTATGGCCGCGGCACCGTGAACTCCGTGTCTGTGGAGGAGGGAAAGCTCTGCCTTACGATAAGCCCCCGGACGAAGGATCGGCCCCGGGCTTACAGGAATCTTATGAAGGAAGAACTGCGGAAGGTTATAGAAACATACATAGAAATCTGGGCGCCCCGCATGGGCGTCCAGCCTTCTTCCCTGACCATCCGCATTCTAAAGAGCCGATGGGGCAGCTGCAATGTAAGAACCGGAGAGCTTTCCTTTGCCCTGGACCTCATTACCAAGCCTGGGGAATGCATTGAGTCGGTGGTGGTGCATGAGCTGAACCATCTTCTGGAAACAGGTCATACCCGCCGCTTCCATGCCCTCATGGCCCGCTGGCTTCCGGACTATAAGGAAAGGACGAAGAAACTTTACGACTACCCCAGAGAGTTTATTTAACAGGGCTCCTGTGGCTGGTTTCTGGCTTCTGGTGCCAGGAATGATTGAAATACTTATGCAATTCCCGTAACGCATAAGGCTCCTTCCCCTGGTGGCCATTCTGCATAGAATTTCCAAGTCTGGCGAATCTCGGCGCGTAGGCTGCACATCAAGGGCGCCTCCTTCGTGCCCGACGGGAATGGAGCTGCGCAAAGCGGTGGATAGTTTTATAAAAACTGCGGCAAAGCCGCCACCACCACCCTTTGAACCTTATGAAACCTCACGCCGTAGGCGTGTCCAATAGCAAAGCCGCCACCACAACCCTCGGCCCAAAGGGCCGTCAAATTTAAGAACCTTCCGGCCCCCTGGGCTGGTCCATCTTAAGAACCCTTTCCATGCCCTCCCTGAGCGAAGCGATGCACAACCCTTCTACACAACCTGCGACGCCAGCCGCGCCCCCTTTTTTTAAGCTGCGGCCGGTCAATCGTAAGAACCTTTCCTTACGCCCCTACTTCTCTTTACAGAAATATGGTATAATCTAATAAAATAATTTTATACCAAAAGATTTTTATACCATAGTATTCGTATTATGGTGAGTAAGGGGTATTTCAATGAATAACACGGACTGGAAAATCCTTATCTATCTTCGTGAGGAACGAAGCATCAATAAGGTAGCAAAGCGGCTTTTCATGACTCAGCCGTCCTTAACCTATCGTCTGAGCCAGATGGAAAAGGAAATCGGCTGTCCTTTATTTATTCGTACCAATAAAGGGGTTCATTTCACCGATGCAGGCAACCGCCTTTTCTCCTTTGCAGAAAAGGAGCTGCAGCAGTACCAGGACATGAAGAATTATGTGACCCATGAGCCCAATTCCATTTCCGGCGTACTCCGCATCGGCGCCAGCCAGTCCTTTGCCCAGTCCCATATGCCGGCCATTCTGAAGGGTTTTGTGGATAAGTACAGCGACATTGAAATTTCCCTGACCACCGATACCAGTGATGAACTGGTGAAGCTGGTAAAAAAAGAAGACATCCATCTGGCCATTGTCCGTGGGAACCAGGAATGGCCGGATGCCGATATTCTTCTGGAAGATGCGCCGCTGTACCTGATTTCCGCCAAGAAAATCGACTACAGCACACTGCCGGACCAGCCTTCCATCCGCTACCGCAGCGATCCTTCCCTGGATGAGCTCCGTACCCGGTGGTGGCGGCAGAATTTCACCGATTCCCCTCATTTCATGCTCACTGTGTCCGACTGTCTGACCTGCGTGGAAATCGTGAACCAGGGCCTTGGTCACTCTCTGATTCCGGCGGACCTGCTTCCTAAGTGCGCGCCCCAGGTGAACAGGGAAATGATTTACGACAAGCAGAAGAGGCCTCTTCTGCGGCCCAGCCATTTGATTTTCAAACAGCCCATGCTCCAGTCCACACCGGTAAGAATCTTCGTGGATTACCTGCGCAGCTATTTCAAGGTATGAAAAAAGCCCTGTGAAGTTATGACTTCGCAGGGTTTTATAATTTTACAAGAAATCCCAGCATGCTGAAGAGCCAGGTGGAAATTCCGAGAAACAGGGCACAGCAGAGCTTTTCCAGCTTCAGCCGGATGGCAAAGCGCCGGTGATGGTGGGCATTACCCCATACGGCATTGATGAGGCCGTGATAGTCTACATGCATCATGCGGGCCAGGGTGCAGTAATTGAGCAGCAGGTAAGTACAAATCAGGGCGGGACGGAGTTCATCCATCATGAACCAGGCCATCCAGGGAAAACAGAGATTATATACAAAGGCTATGTGTCCGCCAAGAAAGTAGGCCATTTTCTGGCCAAAGGTTTCGGACAGATCAGTTTTATAGGCAAAGACAAGGTATCCGTTAATGGCGCAAAGAAAAAGACACCAGAAAAACAGGAACGGCATACAGATTTCCTCCGGACATATTATTATTATTGTTCGCTTATAATTCGATTATAGCATGATATCTTTTGCCTGCCCATAGCTGAAAGGCCGGATGAAATCGATGAAATCGGGTCATTTGGAAGCACCGTCCATGACCGCCGAGGAGATGGAAGGACGGAAGAGGAAAAAGAATCACCGGCGGTAAGGATTTTATATTTTTGCCTGAAAAGGGGTAAAGAAAAAGTATATTCTAAAAATAAAGAGATATAGAAAAAATCTTCCGGCTCCTTATAAATAACTTATAACTGGCCAGAAGGCAGGAAAGTGATAGAATGGGGCAGGAGGGGCAGCTATCCGCTGTCTGCTGTCTGCTATCTGTTGTCCACTTACCCCTTCCTTAATGCCGACTGTTTCATACGCGGCCTGTACCGAGATTCTTCGCCTGCGGCTTAGAATGACGAGTGGGAGGAGGTCAGTTTCAGCACGTAACGCCCAGTCCCCTTTCTGTGGAAGGGGGCTCCGGATCTTCGTCATAGGGATATGGTTGACAAAAAACTAATTACGTAACGCTGACTTTGTAAGCATTGCCGCGAAGCGGCTATCCACCACCCTCTGAACCCTCTGAACCCTCTGAACCCTCTGAACCTTTTGAACCCTTATAACCAAAGGAGGTTTCCATGAAAAAACTGATTGCTTTTTTACTTTCTTTTTTCCTTGCCCTGTCCCTGGGCCTTCTGGCGGAAGCGTCGGATACGCTGGAAATGAACCGAAAAATGGGGTATTTTGACAATACCCGCACGGTGCTTCTCCTGTCTCCCCGGCTCAGCGGGAACGGCGGCGAAGCCGCATCCTATGTGAATCGGGAAATGAAGCAGATTTTCCGCTATCCCTATTACCGGACCCTGGATACTGCCGGCTATGAAGGGGCGTTGTCTCCGGCAGACCTGCCCCGGCTGGCTGATGAATCGGGGGCAGATATAGTAGTGATGCCTGTAATTCAGTGGCATCAGTGGATTTTCCACCGGTTCCTCTTTGATGATGGCGACGATATCATCCAGACCCGGGCTATCGTGGATATTTACAGCTATAAGAAAACCGAGGGCACCGTGCGGGATGACCGGGGCACCTATTTTGATACGGAAGATGAGAGTACTGCGCGGAATGTGTACATTCTTGACGATATCATGAAAGAGGTATACAAAACATTCCCCTATCGCCGGGTGCCCACCGATGTGTCCAAGAGCCTCACGGGAGAGACGGAGGACCATACGCCCAAAGCAGTGATGAGATAGTGAGCTGGCGGGAGAAAGACAGCTGCCCGCTGCCGGCTATCGGCTGTCCGACTTCTGAACCATAGGGCTCTGCACCGGCGCCAAAGGGCAGGGAACCCATGACAAAAAGGACCTGGAAGAAATGTCTATCATTTCTTTCAGGTCCTTTTATCAGGTCCTTTTATTTTACAGTCCTTTCTGTTCAATGCCGCTCACCAGGTAACCCAGATGGGCGGTGCTGTTTAATGTGACCAGGCGCCAGGTGCCTTTGTCACATTCCAGCACATTGATACAGGCATTGTCCTGTTTGATCTGCCAGAAGTGGCTCATATCAAGGCCCAGGAGGTCGCAGATAATGGCCTTGTTCACGGCGTCGTGGGCAGCTACAAGCACCGTTTCGCCATCATAGATTTTTGCATATTCATCGAAGGCTTCCCTGGCCCGTTTCCGTACGTCCTCCAGATTTTCTCCTTCCGGCATCTGCACCAGGTCCGGGCGGGTGTGCCAGAGGCGGAATTCCTCGGGGTAGCGGGCTTCGATTTCATCGGCGTGGATGCCTTCCCACAGGCCATGGGAGATTTCCGTCAGTCTTTCGTCCTTCATCACGGGAAGGTGGTGGAAATCGGCAGCCAGTCGGCAGGTTTCATAGGAGCGGGAGAGGGGAGAGGAAATGGCCCGGTCTATGGGCACATCCTTCAGAGCCAGCGCCGCTTTTCGGCCCTGGTCCCAGCCCCTTTCGGACAGGGGTGTGTCTTCCTGGCCCTGGTAGCGGCCTTCTATGTTCCAGGTGGTTTCTCCGTGACGGAGAAGGATGATGCGTATCATAGGTGCTCCTTAATGTTCACAGTGAACGACTTTGACATCGTGGATGCCGTCGATATTCATGAGGGCCGGAATCAGGGCCGAGGGGATATCCTTGTCCACAGCCACCACCATGACGTTGGTGCCTGCTTCCTTGCCGGCGCCTACCTGCATGCCGTTGATATTGATATGTTCTCTCCCAAGAACCGAAGCCACCTGGCCGATCATGCCGGGCTTGTCTTCATGAGGCGCAATGATGATGCAGCCTTTCGGTTCGATGTCCACGCGGAAGTGATTGATGGATACGATTTTGGCCTCCTTCCGGTCGAAGAGGGAGCCGGTAATGCGGTGGCTGCCTTTGTCGGTGTCTACGGTGAGGGAAATGGTATTGGTGAAATAGTGGCCCTTCTTGGCTTTCACTTCTCTTACATCCATGTGCCTTTCTTCTGCAATACCCCGGGCATTGACGAAATTGACGGTCTGCTGCAGTACCGGAGCCAGAAGTCCTTTCAGTACGGCCGTGGTGAGAGGTGCTGTTTCTGTTTCTGCCAGTTCACCGGTATATTCCACGTTCACCCTGTTGATACGGCCGCCGGCCAGGTCGATAGCAATATTGCCCATGCGCTCGCAGAGATCGAAGTAAGGCTGGATCACATGGAGGGTGGCTTTGGTAATGGGGGAAGCGTTCACAGCGGTGGCCACCGGTTCTCCGTGGAGGGCCTGCATGACGCCTACAGCCACATCGGTGGCAACGCCGGCCTGGGCCTCTTTGGTGGAAGCGCCCAGATGAGGGGTGAGGGCTACATTGGTCATGCCCAGGAAGGGATTGTCTTCCGGTTTCAGCGGTTCATTGGGCCATACGTCGATGCCGGCGCCGGCGACCTTGCCGCTCTTCAGCGCTTCAGCCAGGGCGTAGATATCCACCACGGCGCCCCGGGATGCATTGACAAGGCGGACGCCGTCTTTCATCTTTGCAATTTCTTCTTTGCCGATCATACCCCGGGTCTCATCGGTGAGGGGCGTATGAAGGGTGATATAGTCCGATTCCTTCAAAAGGGTATCCAGGTCCACCAGTTCCACGCCCAGCTGCTTGCCTCTTTCCAGCGGAATATAGGGATCGTAGCCGATGGTTTTCATGTTGAAAGCCTGGAGGCGTTTGGCCACATTGGAACCGACCCGGCCTACGCCGATGATGCCTACAGTCTTGTTCAGGAGCTGGATGCCGGTGAAGCTCTTGCGGTCCCAGCGGCCTTCCATAATGGACTGATGGGCCTGGGGAATGTGGCGGGTCATGGACAGCATGAGGGCAATGGTGTGTTCGCAGGCTGCAATGGTATTCGACTCCGGCGTATTGACTACGGTAATGCCCTTCTGGGTGGCTTCCTTTATATCAATGCCGTCGATGCCTACGCCGGCGCGGCCGATGACCTTCAGGTTTTTAGCGGCGTCGATGACTTTCTTTGTGACCTTGGTCTGGCTTCTTGTAATGATGGCATCATAGTCGCCGATGACTTTCACTAGTTCCTCTTCCTTCATATTCGGCTGGATATCTACGATAAATTCCTTCTCCAGGATTTCTTTGGCTTCTTTAGCTACGTCGGCAGTAATGAAAATTCTGAACATAATGATTTCCTCCTGTAAATAATCAAATTATCCGTTGACTCTTTCGTATTCTTTCATGAACTGGGAGAGCGCTTCCGCTGCTTCCGGTGTTACCGCATTATAGAGGGATACCCGGAGGCCGCCTACCAGACGGTGGCCTTTCACGCCTATGAAATCATGGGCCTTTGCTTTTTCCACGAAATCCTTTTCCATGGCTTCATTGGCCAGATTGAAGGTAATGTTCATGCGGCTTCTGGCATCCTTTTCCGCATGGCCCCGGTAGAATCCGCCGCTTTCATCAATCACGTCGTAAATCAGGGCTGCTTTGACCTTATTTCTTTCTTCAATGGCCTTGAGACCGCCCATATTTTTGATCCAGTGGAGCATGCGGTTCAGGGTATAAATGCAGAAAACCGGCGGCGTATTGTAGGTAGAATCTTTTTTCACAAAGGTCTGGTACTGCAGGAATTCGGGGATATCAGTGCGGGCCGTTTCCAGAAGGCTCTTTTTGATGATAGCCAGAGCCACACCGGCGGCGCCCAGATTCTTCTGGATACCGGCCCAGATCATATCGAACCGGTTGAAATCGATGTCCCGGGAAAGAATGTCTGAAGACATATCGCAGATCAGGGGCACCTTCACCTCCGGGAATTTCCAGTACTCCGTGCCGTAGATAGTATTGTTGGCGCAGATGTAGAGGTAGTCCGTACCATCCTTGATGTCATAGGTGTCAGGAATATAGGAGTAATCTTTATCCTGGGCGGAATTGGCATCGTAGGTTTCACCGAAGAAGGCGGCCGTATTTCTTGCCTTGTGGGCCCATACGCCGGTGTCTGCATAGGCAGCCCGGGTATGGAGGAAATTGTATCCCGTCATGAGGAACTGCATGGTGCCGCCGCCCTGAATGAATACGATTTCATAATCCGGTGATAAATGCATGAGCTGCCGCAGAAGATCCTTTGTCTCATCCAGCATATCCTGGAACTCTTTGGACCGATGGCTGATTTCCGTAATACCCATGCCTGTGTTTTTGAAATTGGTGAGATCCTCCTTCATAGCCTCCAGCACTTCCAGGGGCATAGGGGACGGACCGGCGTTGAAATTGAATACTCTCTTCATCATGAACCTCCAAATAACACAAAAAGAGAAGACGTCCCATGGGACGAGCTTCTCTTTTCTCGCGGTGCCACCCAATTTAGCCATGGCAAAAAGGAGCGAGGTATAAAAAAACGCTCTCCATCCACTAAGGGACGAGAACACCCGCGATACCACCCAAATTGCCAGAAGGCCATCTTTGAAAGGCTGTAACGGGCCTGCCCGAAGGATTCTTCATCCATGTCTCCGAAGTGGAAAGATAATCAGCCCCTGACAGCTCTCACCGGCCGCTGTCTCTCTGAAAAGGTCTCATTACCCCTTCTTCATCATCGCTTGTTTCGTATGGCTGAATTATAGCGCCGGCCCTTTCACTTTGTCAAGAAGAAATTTTTTGGACACCATTTCCTTTGCCGCGCTTTCGCAATACCGGAAGTATCGCGCAAAAGGCGCCGCAGGCGCCAGACCCTGAAGCGAATGTAACCCTTCGACCCAACCTACGGCTCCAGCCGCGCCCTTTTTTTTAGATCTGCGGCGGAGCCGCCACCGCAACCCTCAGCGCCATAGGCGCTGTCGCCCCCTGAGCGAAGCGATGCACAGCGAACACATTTTGAAGGAGCGGAGCGACGCACAAAATGTAGTGAGTCGTTTCCCCTGTGGGGACACAACCTGCCGCCATCGGGCGGCCATAACCCTCGGGACGAAGTCCCGTCAACCCTCACACCGAAGGCCGCCATCGTTACCCTTTGAACCTTTATGCAGGGAGTGGTATAATACATTCATATTATCATGTAAAGTGATTATACTATGCATGGTAAATATAATGCAGAATCCATATAGGAGAAGAGAAGTATATTTCCTGGAGAAAGGTGCTGACAGCCCATTCCCGGAAAATCAGGAAAAGGAGTGTGGAATTTGTATGTCTATTAAAACAAGGAAAATCGGTATTATCGGAGCAGGCAATGTAGGATCCCATCTGGCCCTCCAGTTTGCCGTGCAGGGTCTGGCAGATGAAGTGGTATTCTACGATACCAACATGGACAAAGCCATCGGCGAATCCCTGGATCTTCTGGATGCCGTCAGCTACCAGCCCCATCATTTTGAGGCCTATGCAGGCACCATGGACGATATGAAAGATGCAGATATTCTGATCAATGCATCCGGCAAACCCCGGAAACAGGGACAGAACCGTCTGGACATGATGGATGGCGCCATTGCCACCAGCAAGGAATTCCTGCCGCTGATTCAGAAATCCGGCTTTGACGGCATTATTATTTCCATTTCCAATCCCTGCGACATTATTGCAGAATACCTGCAGTACAAGCTGGACTGGCCGAAAAAGAAAATCATCGGCTCCGGCACCGCCTTGGACTCTGCCCGCCTGCAGATGCAGCTTTCTACCCAGCTCAAAGTCAACCGCCGCTCTCTCACCGCCTACCTTCTGGGCGAACACGGCGATTCCAGCATGATTCCCTGGAGCCATGTCAAAGTGGCAGGCAAGCCCATCGATGAACTGCTGAAGGAAAAGCCGGATCTCTACCATATGGATTCCAAGGAAGAAATCCTGAAGAAAGTCCATGAAGAAGGAAATATTGAAAATGCCAAGAAAGGCTGCACCGAATTTGGCGTTTCCTCTGCTACCGCCGAACTGGTCCGTGCCATTTACCACGATGAACATAAAATCCTTCCCTGCTCCGTCTATCTGGACGGCGAGTACGGCATCCATGACAGCTTTGCTTCCGTACCGGTGAAAGTAGGCAAGGACGGCGTGGAAGACATTATCGAACTCCATTTGACCGATGAAGAAAATGAAGAACTCCAGCGTTCCATCAAAATTCTGAAGGAACACTTCGAAAGAGCGCTCACACTGTGATCGTTTGAACAAAAAGGGTACCTTCGGGTGCCCTTTTTTGTTTTGTAAGTGCCATGTCCTTATGAAACATGGTTCACTGTTTTTCTTTCTGTTTTTCTCCTCAAATTTCTTGTTTCCCCTTGAGGGGAAATGCCACGTAGTGGCAAAAGGGTGTACGGGGCTGAGCAGCGATGTGATACTCTATAGCTATCCTGACCGCCAATCGGCGGCCTCCCTCGCCACCTCATGGTCCTCTCCCCCTTGCAAGCAGGTGGCACTCGTTTTAATAAATGCAGTTCTAAAGGTTTTTTCATAAGAGGGCGCCTTCTATAAATGTAGAGGCGCCCCAGTCCCCATTTATAGAGAAAATCCCTTTTCACAGCCCCGCCCCATGGGGTATAATGGTATGACGCTTATTTTAATTTTGAGGTGAAACATGACTGATTTGGAAGAAATAAAAAGACGCCGTACCTTTGCCATCATTTCCCACCCGGATGCCGGCAAGACGACGCTTACTGAAAAACTGCTGCTCTACGGCGGAGCCATCCATCTGGCAGGATCCGTCAAGGCAAGAAAGACAGCCCGCTATGCCGTTTCCGACTGGATGGAAATCGAAAAACAGCGTGGTATTTCTGTCACCAGCTCGGTGCTCCAGTTCGACTACCAGGGCTGCCGCATCAATATTCTGGACACCCCGGGGCATGCGGACTTTTCCGAAGATACCTACCGTACCCTCATGGCGGTGGACTCCGCCGTCATGGTTATCGACGTGGCCAAGGGCGTGGAAGCTCAGACGAAGAAACTCTTCAAAGTCTGCTCTGACCGGGGCATTCCGATTTTTACCTTTGTCAATAAAATCGACCACTTCGGCAAAAACCCCTTCGACCTCATGGCCGATATTGAAGATGTACTGGGCATCCGCTCCTGCCCCATGAACTGGCCCATCGGAGTGAATGGCGATTACACCGGCATTTACGACAGAGAAACAGAAATGTGCCATCTCTTCATCAAGGACAATGCTCATGGCGTAAAGAAACTGGAAGTGATTTCCGGGAAAATGAACGATGAAAAAATCACCTCCCACCTGAGCCCTGAAATCATTCAGTCCCTGAAAGACGACCTGGAACTTCTGGACGAAGCCGGGGACCCCTTCGATGAGGAAAAAGTGGCAAAAGGGGAATTGACCCCCATGTTCTTCGGCTCCGCCATGACCAATTTCGGCGTACAGCCCTTCCTGGAAAAATATCTGCAGCTCGCTCCGCCGCCGGAACCGAGAAAGACACTGGAAGGCACAGTGGCCCCGGAAGATCCCAATTTCTCCGCTTTCGTTTTCAAAATCCAGGCCAATATGGACCCCAAGCACCACGACCGGGTGGCCTTCATGCGCATCTGCTCCGGCGTCTTTGAAAAAGGGGCCAGCGTGCTTCACCGCCAGAGCGGCAAGATGATCCGCCTCTCCCAGCCCCAGCAGTTCCTGGCTACGGAAAGACAGACCGTGGAAAAAGCCTATCCCGGCGATATTATCGGCGTTTTCGACACCGGCGAACTGGGCGTAGGGGATACGGTATGCGAAAAGAAACATCCCGTCACCTTCATCGACTTCCCTGTGTTCCCGCCGGAACTCTTCGCCCGGCTTTCACCGGTGAGCAGCATGAAGAGAAAGCAGTTCCTGAACGGCGTTACCCAGCTGGCCCAGGAAGGGGCCATTCAGGTGTACAAGCAGCCCTACATCATGGAATCCTTCATTATCGGTGCCGTTGGCCAGCTTCAGTTTGAAGTCATGAAATACCGGCTGGAAAACGAATACAACGTATCGGTGAACCTGGAACCCCTGGGCTTCACCGCCGCCCGCTGGACCGAAGGCGACGTGCCGCCGGAAGAACTGGTAGGCATCGACAATGCCATGGTGGTCTACGACCGCCGCGAACGGCCGGTGTACCTCCTGCCCAATGCCTGGCAGGCAGGCTGGCTGGCCCAGAGAAATCCAAAAGTCAAATTTCTCGAAAGCCCGCCCCTGGGTGTTGCAGAATTGGAAGGAAATTAATCAAAAGCAGCAGAACCGTAGATGGCTCTGCTGCTTTTTTGCATTCTGGCAAGCGCAGTGAGCTAAACAGCAGACTGTTTTTCATGCCATATAGCACAGAAAGGGAATCCAGTCCCTTAGGAGTGTGAAGGTTCAAGCACCTTTCGACGTGGTCGGGATCGGGACCGGGTGGTGCTTTCCTGTATTCCCGAAGGTTGACACGCCCTTACGGGCGTGAGGGTTGAGCCAGCCGCCGGGCCTTTGGCCCTGGGCTGCCAGGGTTCTGCCTGTGATCGGCTTCGCCTTACAGGCGGGCTCCGGGCTCTCGCCCTCGGGAGGTATATAGTATTGTGGAGGTCCTGCATAGGACCTCCAAGTCAGCCAAAGTAGGCCCTTAGCCTGCCCATTAAAGGGCTTACCTATTGGTTGGCTGACCGTGCCCGCTGGCGAGGTACGGCGCCCTCGGCGCCATTTTTTATGCCGCCTTTGGCGGCGAAAACCGTACAACCGCCCTGCGGGTGAGGAAATGCATTCCCCCTTTGGTGGCTGGCGCCACCACCTTGCCGCCCCACAGTTCGGTGGCACAATACCCCGTGCTTACTTGTAGAGCCGCTTACGAAGCGAGGCTTCGAGGTGTTTTATTCTGCCCCTGAACAGGGGTGGCAAGGGAACACGATTCGTAAGGGAGCAAAGCGACCTGAGAATCGTGTGACACGCTTTCCCGTGGAGAAGTCCGGCGCAGCCCGGATAGGGGGGTGGCGAGCGCAGTGAGCCAATCCGCAGAATGCTTATTATGCCATATGATACAGCAAGGTCATCCCGTAACGCTGATTTTATAAGCATTGCCCGTAGGGCAATCCGACACCCTCTGAACCAGTCTGCCAAAGGCAGGCCGAACCCTCTGAACCCTCTGAACCCAGGCCACAGAGTGGCCCGTCAACCCTCACACCGCAGGCCTGTCCTTCTATCTTAATAACCTTTTTCCTGTTGCCGTAAAATGGTATAATATCCTAAATAGCGGAAAAGGCGGTGGAACGATGGCACGGCGCAAAGGGCTGAAGAAATGGGACCGGATTACGGAAGAGGGCTGGCTCATGCTCATGGGAGATACCTCTGTTATGAGTCGTCTCATGATGGATATTTTTGATAGGCTCTATGATTCCACGGACCATATGGACAACGGCAAAAGCATTGCTGCCGCTCTCCACATGGAGTATCGGGCCCTGAATTCCGCTGTGGGATGGGCCGGCGGAAAAATCCGTGACATGGCGGAAAAGGGACTCCTTCCCCTGTATCCGGAAGAAAAGAAGGCCCGGAGGCCGAAGAAATCAGCGCCTCTTGTGCAGGAAAACCTGGAGAAGGAAGAAGAACCGCTGCAGGAATCCTTGGCCATGGCGCCCTGGGAGTATGTGTTTGACGGGGTGGAAGGGGAAAATGGTACCTATTTCTGGATATTGAAGCCTGCAGCCGCCGCTGCTTTCGGTGAAATGAAAGAAGCCGGGGACCGGAGGATTCGAGCCATTTCCAAGATTCTGGAGGATGATAAGACCGCAGAGGGGCTGGAAGAAAATCTCTTTTCCAATCCTTCCGACACCTCGGTAAGGGCGATCCGGCGGCTTCTGGAGAAGGATAGGGATTTCCAGCGCAAATCCTTTGGCCGGGACCATCCCTGCTGTCTGGTCTGCGGAGCGGACCGGATGTCTCTTCTGCGGGCCTTTCCCTATGGGGAGAAGGAAGAGGGGGAGAAGGGGCTTCTCTTCTGTCCCACCCATGGCGCCCTGTTTGCGGCCCACCTGATTTCCTTCAGCATGAAAGGGGAGCTTCTCGTTTCAGAGAGGCTCACGGAGAAGGAAAGGGAGCTTTTCCATCTGACGGCAGGCGAGAAGGCTCATGGACATTTTGTGCGGCGCCGCATGGCGGAGCACCGGAAGATTTTTAACCAGGAAGGCAGGAAATTGAAATGATTTTATCCGGCAGGGAAATCGTAAGACATATGGGAGAGGAAATCATTATCGATCCTTTTGACCCGAAAAAAGTCAACCCCAACAGCTATAACCTTACCTTGGCTGACGAGCTCATGGTTTATGACCATCATGAGCTGGATATGAAGAAGAAAAATGAAGGCCATCTGCTCCACATTCCCGAAGAAGGCATCGTGCTCCAGCCTAATAAACTGTATCTGGGGCGCACCAGGGAGTATACGAAGACCAAGTGCTTCGTGCCCATGCTGGAAGGCCGTTCTTCCATCGGCCGTCTGGGCCTTTTCATTCACGTCACCGCAGGCTTTGGCGATGTAGGCTTTTCCGGCTACTGGACATTGGAAATGTTCTGCGTCCAGCCTATCCGTATTTATGCAGGCGTAGAAATCTGCCAGATTTATTTCCATACGGTCCTGGGAGAAGCGGACAGCTATAACGGAGGCAAGTACCAGAACAATCAGGGGATTCAGCCCAGCCTCCTTTACAAAGATTTCGAAAAGTAGTATTATAATAGTAACTTTATAACACATGGGGCAAAGAAGCTGCAGCTGACGTATAGGTTTTTCCTATGCGCCGGGCTGCTTTTTTATTTCACCCTTTGTGGATTTCGGGACATTCCGATGGAATTTCAAGGAGAACCGGATGGTCCCAGTGAGGGTATTCAAGGAGGACAGTATGATGAAGAAGGCATTGAAAAAACTGATGGTAGCAGGTGCATTTTGTCTGGCTGGTACGGCACTTCTTGCAGGCTGCGGCGGCAGCTCCGGCTCCGGTTCTGCTTCGGCAGGGGGCAAGCAGTTCCTGAATATTGCCACCGGCGGTACCGCAGGCACCTATTATCCCCTGGGCGGCGCACTGGCTGAACTGCTGAACCAGAATATCAAAGGCATGAACGCTTCTGCCCAGTCCACCGGTGCATCTGTAGCCAACGTAAATATGCTGAAGGACGGTTCCGTAGATATCGCTTTCATTCAGAACGATATCGCCTACTATGCAGCTAACGGCAAGGAAATGTTCAAAGACAACAAGATGGATAATATCCGCGGTCTGGCTGCCCTGTATCCGGAAACCATCCAGTTCGTTACCACCCAGGATAAGGGCATCAAGACAGTGGCTGACCTGAAGGGTAAGAAAGTTGCCGTCGGTGCTTCCGGCTCCGGCGCCGAAGCCAATGCCCGCCAGATTCTGGAAGCCTATGGCATTACCTATAATGATATCGACGTACAGTACCTTTCCTTCGGTGAAGCTGCCAATGCACTGAAGGATGGCAACGTAGATGCGGGCGTAGTGGTAGCAGGCTTCCCGACTGCCGCTATCCAGGATCTGGCTGCCAACAAGTCCGCTGCCATCGTCAACATCGATCCGAAGATCGTTGACCAGCTCATGCAGAAATATCCATACTATACCAAGATGACCATTCCAAAGGGCACCTACCCTGGACAGGATGAAGATGTCAACACCGTAGCTGTAAAGTGCGTCATCGTCACCACCGATAAGCTCAGCGACGATCTGGGCGAACAGATCGTGAAGGCCATCTATGAACATCTGGACCGTATGAAAGCAGCTCATGCTGTAGGCAAGTACATCACCAAAGACACCGCTCTGGAAGGCATGTCCGTGAAGATGAATGCCGGCGCTGAAAAGTACCTGAAGTCCAAATAAGGAAGAATCCCCATCGGATCCATACCTTGCATAGAAAGGAGGGAGAACGGGCCTGACAGGGGTCCGTTCTCGCTTTCATGAAAAAACAGAAAAATGGGACACTGGAAACAGTGATTATTATCATCGGCATTATCGTGGCCCTGGTGACAGGAATAGGCGGCTGGTACATCCGCATGCCTTTCCTCTTTGCCCAGACCTCGGACGGTATCATTTTCAGACAGCGGGTGGACGCCGGCACGCCGGTGACCCTGGCCTATCGCCATTCCGTCCAGAAGACCATGATTTATGAGTATCTGGAAGTCAATCAGATAGCAAACGGATTTGTCCTGAAATCCACCAAGTATCAATCCATGGGGGTGGGGCTTCCCTTTTCCGCTGACGAGGGAAAGTTCCGGGAAGAGGACGGCTGGTTTATTCTGGATGATATCAACCGGAATTATCCTGAGCTCTCTATCCGCAACGGAGTAACAAATCATGGAGTCCTGACCGTAGGAGACAAAGATTACGATCTGGATGCCATGGTCCCTCTGGGAAAAGAAATGAAGCTATATGTAGCGCCACTTTATAAAGGGTGGTACATGAAAAAAGAAATTAGGAGTTGATTATTTTGGCTGATTTAGAAAAAAAGGGAGCCCCCGCCGGAGCAGAGGCTCCGGCAGACGGCAAAATGACGGACGAACTCCAGGAGAAATTGAAATCCCTGGATAAAGAGTCCAATACCATGGAATACGGAGGCATTTGCGGCAAAATCGTAGCCGCCATCTGCATCTGCTTTTCCCTCTTCCAGATTTACACCGGTATTTTCGGCACACTGGATGCCATGATCCAGCGCTGCGTCCATTTATCCTTCGGTATCTGCCTCGTATTCCTTCTCTGCCCTACGAAGAAATCCTGGGTCAAAGGCGGCAGATTCCATCCTCTTGACCTGCTTCTCACAGTGCTGGCCGTGATTCCGCCGCTCTATATCCTTGTCAACTACCAGCAGCTGATTCTCCGCGCCGGTACCGTGACCCCCACCGATGCGGTGGTAGGCCTTCTGGGCATTGTGATGGTACTGGAAGCAGCCCGCCGTATCGTAGGCCTTCCTATTGTGATCGTGGTTCTCTGCTTTTTGGCTTACGGCTTCCTCGGCCCCTACATGCCGGGCCCCCTGGCCCACAGAGGTCTCACCATTAACCAGATGGTAGGCCACCTCTTCTTTACCACCGAAGGCGTCTTCGGTATCCCCCTGGGCGTATCGTCCACCTTCATTTTCCTCTTTATCCTCTTCGGTGCCTATCTGGAAAAGACGGGCCTGGGCAAATTCTTCATTGATATTGCCAACGCCCTGGCCGGCTGGGCTTCCGGCGGACCGGCTAAAGTAGCCGTTATCTCCAGTGCCCTCCAGGGCACCATTTCCGGCTCCTCTGTAGCCAACGTGGTCGGTTCCGGCTCCTTCACCATTCCTATGATGAAGAAACTGGGCTATCACAAGAACTTCGCCGGCGCCGTAGAAGCAGCCGCATCCACCGGCGGACAGCTCATGCCGCCGATTATGGGCGCTGCCGCCTTCCTTATGGCTGAATTCGTAGGCATTCCCTACATGGAAGTAGTGAAAGCCGCCATCGTACCGGCCATTCTCTACTTCCTGGGCGTGTTCCTGGGCGTTCACTTCGAAGCCAAGAAAAATCACCTGGAAGGCACACCCAGAAGCCAGCTGGAACCCTGGGGCAAGATTATGAAGGAAGAAGGCCATCTGGCCATTCCGCTGATTGCCATCATCGCCCTTCTGGCCTCCGGCTACACACCTATGAAAGCAGCCCTGGCAGGTATCTTCATTTCCATTGGTACTGCCATGCTCCGGGCCAGCACCCGCATGAGCTTCTATGACATTGTGGACGGCCTGGTCAAAGGCGCCAGAGGGGCCCTGGGCGTCATCATCGCCTGCGCCTCTGCCGGCATGATTATCGGTATCGTTACTAAAACCGGCGTAGGCCTGAAACTGGCTTCCGCCCTGGTCACCGTGGCAGCAGGCAACTTCATGCTTCTGCTTCTCTGCACCATGCTCACCTCCCTCATTCTGGGCATGGGCGTGCCTACCACGGCCAACTACGTCATTACCTCCACCATCGCCGCACCGGCACTGATTCAGCTGGGCGTACCGATTCTGGCGGCTCATATGTTTGTATTCTACTTCGGCATTATCGCCGACATTACCCCGCCGGTAGCCCTGGCTGCCTACGCAGGAAGCGCCATTTCCGGCGGCGATCCTCTGAAAACAGGGGTGAATGCGTCGAAACTGGGCATTGCGGCATTCATTATTCCTTATGTATTCGTCCTCTCGCCCCAGCTTCTGGGCATCGGTGCCACCTTCGGCAGCGTACTTTTCACCACCTGCACCGCCATCATCGGTATGACCGGTATCTCCGGTGCCATGATCGGCCAGTTCTACTGCAAAGCCAATGTATTTGAACGGCTCCTCCTTTTGGCCGGTGGCCTCTGCCTTATTGATCCCCATACCCTCACGGATATTATTGGCGTGGCCATCCTGGCCGGTGTCTTTGCACTTCAGTACTTCCGTACCAAAAAGGCAAAAGCCCCGGAAGCCTGAAGTACCGGAAAAAGCTCTCCTTCTTGGGGAGCTTTTTTTATGACTTTTTTGGGGGGAACCTGTCTGCCCATGGGTTATCTCCGGCGGAGGCAGGGGTGGTAAAGTTTCCTGCTCCATGCTCACTGTACCATAGGGGCGTGAGATTTCTCCACTCTGTGGAGACTCTGCATAGAGTTTCCAAGTCAGCCGAAGTTGGCCTCTAGCCTGCACAATAAGAGGCTTTCCTATTGGCGGCTGACCGGCTGCGGTCGAAATGACGTATGTGGTGCAGCATTTGTCATTTTTGCCTCTTTTGAAATGACTGTATGCTGCCTGCCACTATCGTCATCTCGAGCGGAGGCAGGGGCCGGCACTGTAACAGAGGGATTTCGGCTCTGTTGTGGCTCAGAGCCGAGAGATCTCCTGCCCTGATGCTCACTGCACCAATGAGGTGTGGAAATTTCTTACATCCTCTTTTGATGGGAAAGGAAGGCGGACCTGTTATGGGCAGCTTCTTTCTACCCATCTTCTAATGCAAAATAATCTTAGCGTAAAATTTTACTCGGTAGGGAATTTTTCCAGAAACAATAAAAGAGGAAAGCCTCCCCTTGAGTGGAAATGTTATAATTTCCGTGCACAAATAAAACAAAGAAAGGGCTTTCCTCATGGATATTATAACAAAAACGGTTCAATCACAAAATCTGTGGGATGAATAATCCCTACGTATAGTTCATGTTGCCAAAAAAGAGGACATCCGCTAAGATGTGGAAATGCATCTCGCAAATGTAAATCCACACAAAGGAATGTCCTCT